>Ga0209367_1000429_pt1 | contig 40824 bp, 27 predicted proteins | sample WorMetLIZISLAND2_FD_187412 | JGI IMG/M metagenome (GOLD analysis project Ga0209367, IMG submission 187412) | Marine gutless worms symbiont microbial communities from Max Planck institute for Marine Microbiology, Germany - Olavius geniculatus... ...
AGATTACACAGAATACTGGCAAAACTGCATGCACGTCACGGATGCATCTATACATTGCACTACTTCAGAGTCCAACCCAATAGGTTAAGAAAACCAGACTTGTAGTACTCGAGTCCGGACTTAAGTCCGTTTTTGCTGGACTTGGACTTGGACTTGGACTTGGAGGCTCTGCAAGCAAGTCCTTTTTCAAGTCCTTTGTACCTACAAGATCGATAGCACTGTAACAGACTACTTCGCTGTCGCCTTGTAAATCGGTGTAAAAACGACGCCAATACGCCATTTGTGTTTTCTTACTTATGCAACATATTACAGTTGACCTCACTCGTACACCAGAGTCAGATCTTCCGCGATGAATTTGAGCAGGCATTTGGGAAGAACAATGGGATTCCTGCGGCAGTCTGTACTAGATGGAGAACTCCAGCCGTGCGCCGTACATTTGCCATTCCCGCTTCAAGTGCACCAGTGGAAAGAGTTTTCAGCCATGGGGGCATGTGCTACGCCCGAACAGAGCAAGAATGTCCGACAAACTTCTGTCTGAACTGGTGTTTTTGAAATGCAACATTGTGTGAACAAGTTTAGATGTTGGACTGTGTAAAATTATCAAGGATGGCCAAATTAATGTCATCAATTAAAATTGCTAACAATATTGAAGGATTAGTTCTTTTTGTGTACGATAAAGTGTTTTACTCAATAACAGCAAGAGAAATAATATTGGAATAGGATAAAACTGCTTGCAGGTTCGTTTTTTTCTTACTGGATTTGGACTTGGCTGTTGCTAGACTTGTTACAAGTCTGAAGAAAACTGAAGACTATCTAGTTCATTGCTGCTATCAGGCGCGGCGCGGTAGTTTCCTGACGTAAGTTCCAGGAAACGAGCCACAGTTGCGGGTGCGTTGAGAGATGCCGATGAACCAGCCGTCATCAAACGTCTCAGTGACGTGCACCACGTCTCCGGAACATAGAGCCAACTCGTCGTCATCGCACGGGCTGTACGCCTGCACCGCGTAATACCTGTACGCACGACGTACACACGTCTGCATGATGTATATGATATGATATGATGCGTTTCTTGCGTGCTTTGTAACTAAAGACTTGCAGGCAAGCTAAGCTACAGGTTTAATCAAAGTGAATTAAGTGAAATGAGAAAAAAATGGAAGAAGTACTGCACTTAAAAAACAAAAAAAAACAAGAAAGATACAGGTTATGGAAAACCTTTTTTCTTCTATTGTCTGCATTGACGGTAACAACACGTATGCTCAGCAGTCTAGCGAACTACAGGATAGTTCAAAAAGTAAGCTGCAAACTTTTGTCCATATCTTTGCCAAATATTGACCGGTTCTCAAAATTAAGTTACGTTGGTATATCAGATTATCGCAAACTTTTCACAAAATGTGCCGGTGAAAACAATTTGAGTATCAGTCACTATTTGACAAAGACATATGCAGTTTATTTTTTTCAGCCACCCTGTAGGCTTACGTGCTACTCTACTAATGGCTAAGACAGCTGACGGACTCACGGCGTGGTGGAGATGACGCCACGGCCGACGTCATCGCGCCGACTCGGTGACGTCACAATGACGTCACTGGCATCAGATGACAACGTGGTCGGTCTGCTGGAACGTCTGGTCACCGGCAACAACGGCTCTGTCTTGTCGCCGTACTTGGACTTACTGGTCACGTGGTCCGACTTTGGTCTCCTCCTCTGATGATCCACTTCCGCCGGAAGTTGATCGACTCGAAGCCGACGGTTGGTGTCTGACGGCGGAAACGCTTCGACGACGTCACGGGGCGTCGTAGCGGGGGGTTCGTGTGGGTGAGGAGGCTGAGTGAAGTCTAGCTGGGCCGACGCGTAGCCGACGTCAGCCGACGTACAGTTGACGTCGTCGTCAACGTGGTCATCTGTGGAGGTCGAGAAGTTGGTCGATGAGCGTTTGCTGGACGTGTTAGCGGCGGCGGCGAGTTGACACGACAGAGAACTGCCGACAGACAGCGGCGGTGTCAGACCTACAGCAGCAGACGACATCAACCTACGAGTGTCCGTGGTCGCTCAACGAAGAAAATGCGCAGAATTGTTGTGCAACTTGCCAGTACAGGTGTGAGATTTTCCCCTCCCAATAGATGTCATAATAATAGCAATTAAATGTAATATAAAATATGCATATCAAGACAAATTTATACGAAAAGAGTAATTTTTCAACCAACGTGCCTAAGATTTGAGCTACGAACTTGCCCATTCGGATAGCTTTAACACAAGGTCTGTGCCCTGTGGAGATAAGTGCGGTTACTCATAAATAGTGAGTTCATCATAATGTCTTGATGTCCCGTATGCTGAATGTGCATTACTCCATGATAAATAGCAACGACGTTAAGCTATTAAGATTTCTTCGGACTTTAATATAAATACGGGCCAATTTGTTTTTCGTTCAATCGAGTGAGTAGTCGAAATGGTGAGCGACTACGGTGACTATTTGATATGATACTCGTATGCTGCTATGTAGGCCTTTGTCGAGTGCTACGTCATCACTCAGTCACGTGACACGGACCGGAAATGAAGCTGATCGCTGGTCGCTCATACTAATCACCTAACATCGTGTCGATGGATCGATAGTGGAAACGCTTGGCTGTGATAACGACCAGGCGCCAGGGTCGCTCTTGCAGTCCGCTAATGCAGCGATGTCCTTCAATTCGTTTTCACCAATAACATCAACGTAATCCGTCGCTCTTTCACGCCGCCCCTGAAACTAAGTTTATCAATCAGGGGCTTGGGATCGATATTGAAATTTTGGGCGTTCTGACCGCTGTATAGATCTACATGCGTGGTGTCTTATTTACTGAAACTTCGCCAAGCTCAAATTGTTGCTCATCGTGTACTTTTAATTCAAGTCTAAAACTCACCTTATTACGTTTTCAATGCAGACTAAGCTACTTGGTTAAAAATTTACACTTCACCGATTTCGCAGGGAGACCGATTTTGAAGTAGTAGCCTATACTCGTATTTTTTCCAGTTACAGCCACGCGCTCAAAGTACCATCACTTTTTAGTCGCCATTAAACAAAGAACAGTAATTAACTAATTGCAATTTACAACCGCATAGTTTTGGCGCGTATATAAAAGCAGCAGTTTCACTGTAAAACTGACAAGTCTACAAAAAAATCAACTGAAGAAAAAACATGAGTGTTTCAGAGTTTTTTTGAACGACTGTCTTGACTGATGCTGGGTGCAAGGATTTGGTCATACCAGTTATGCTGGAAGTAGAGAGAGAAGACGAAGATGGTGGCGGTGATCTGATGAATTCCACATAAGCAGCGGGAAACAGTCCTTGACGTCCGTCGTGCAACCCTTCGAACCAATTCTCATCCAAACGTCGAACCACCGCCACAACATCACCCTACAGGACGACAGTCCACATGCACACAATAACGCATTCACTTACTGAACTTATGCCAGATGGCGGAACAGTATAATGCAATTAGAAGCCAAAGTTTAAAAATACTGTCATTTCCAAGCTATAGGACCCATAGGGCGTAACTGATCTCAGTTTCCTTAGCCCTCAGCCAGACAAAGGTTTACACGACGAGACCACGGATACGGGGTTCGTGCATCGCGCGCTGTGCTTGCTTACGTCCCAGCTTTTGCTGGTACTCACTGCGCCTACCCACGGAGGGATGGCCAGGCTGAGTTGACCTGGTTGGCTGTTTACATACCGAGATGACTTACCCATTTTACCCATTTGCTGACAGTCACCCATCCAAGCCCGGCGTTGATTAATTTCGTTCATACGACCAAGGACGTTTCTAACTAAAACCAGACCGCCATCTAAGTTTTGTCTTAGGGTTAGGTCACCTAACACTTAGACAGAACTGAAAACAAACACATCAGGCCAGCGTCAGAGAAATGGGTATAAAAGTTAAAATTTGCTACGAAATGACTCGGTTATCACAATGTTTTAGTGATCTCAAAAGTCAAAAAACGTTCTCAGATTTAAAGCGTAACGCCATAAAGGCAAAGGCTGACTTAAGCGACGCAAGTTGTGAAAAACTGAGCAGCGAGCTGAACCTTGCGTAAACGCAGTTCGTACGGACTTTGCGGGCGGAAGTCATGCAGAACTCTGACGAGAGCGAGATACTGAGAATTATTAACAGCTGCCGCTTCTTCTAGGGACACCAGCACCTGCATGAAAGTCACAGACTTAACTATAGTCGATTTCAGCAGATTATACACCAGATTGGCTCTTTTATTACGAGTATTAAGACAGCGATGTTCTGAATAAAAAAGTAGGCGGGGCAGAAAGTTGCAATTTTCCCACAAACAGCTGCAAATTTCCAACAGAAAAGAGATTATGTGTGGTTAGAAGTTCAATTTTGCTTCCCCCCCTAAATTTTTCCAATAATGGGGGGCCCCGAATTTGGCATTTTGAACAAAAATTTGCCCGACAAAACAAATATTTTTCGACTTTTGTTCGACAGCCAAAAATTTTGTTGGGAAGGCGAGAGAAATTGCCTCCTTCCCCCAGCCACAACGCCGCTGTATTTAGATGTAAGCCAGGGACAGGTGAATGAGAACAGCGCCAAAATGCCGTGCCCAAACCCGCCCAGCCATGCTGCACTCTACACTTTGGGGCAATAAAAAGTAAGTAGCACGGAAAAAGTAAATTTAACCTGTTTGCGTTCCGACGTTTAAAAAACAATACACATGAAACAAAAAATATTGACCTACAGCTGGTATACTAAAAAGTATCGATTTCGTGAAAGCGACTGATGTTGGCATGGGGCTGTTCTGCATGCAGCCGTGAGACGATATAGTGACAGACTTCGAACTAAGCGAGTAAGTAGTCTGCATCTGTAGCGCGCAATATGTCAAAACAGAAGTTCAAATCGTAGGCGCATCGAATATTGTATACGAATCAGTAGTTAAATAATTTTACAGCGGCGGTGCTTTTCACCGAAACAGTTTGCACTAAACTAGCAAACAGCAGTGAATGATCTAAGAGAGTTAGCCTATCAGTCAGGTGGCGAAGTCGTACCTCGACGTAGCTGGCGGGGAATCTGCCTACAAGGCCGTGATGTTCACCTTCGAACCAGTTCTGATCGACAGCACGCCGCAGATAGACGACGTCACCTCGACGCAGTGTCAGCTCCCTGTGCATTCCAGCACATTTCGGACAAACCATTGAAAAAAAACAAATTTTCAAGAAGGTCGATGGCAGCTACTTTTGATTTTTGCCAGCTATAATTTATGCTCACACTTTTGAGAGGCCACCCTCTGTAATTTCATTATTTCCTTAAAAAAAACAAAAAACCGAGAAACCAACTTCTTCTCTCCATGTTTACAGAAGTCCACCTAATGACCAAATATGTTTACAGCGCGACATTTCTACGCGGTAAACGCCAATACAGGCCTAATAACGCCAATGCCTAATAGAAATTGGACGTATCAAATTATCTGAATTAATTTGTTGCAGTTGACTGTGACGGTGAGCGGCGTGGCTATTAATAATCACCTTATTGCACATCGTCCATAGAATGCGCCAGTAAAAGAATATTGAAAAACGGTTAATAATTGGCCAATGAAATAATGGGAAGGTTTTTTGGGACATAGCGTAAGAGGAGGAAACTAAGCAGGCGGCCGGCCACCTGTTGTTCTGGGCTTGAAACGAGTAGATGGCATGCGCTTTGCTGCGCAGAGCGGCGTTTGTCGAAGCACATCGAGGTACCGTGAGAAAATTGCGTTCAGAGCTGTCACTGTATCGATCCAATGCTATCGGTGAGTTCGGCGAGCTGCACACGCAGGCCATTCGACACTCATGCCGACAGTTATACAGACGTAAAGTAACAATGTCTTCTGTCTGGAAAATAATTTTTGCTTAGGCCTACTCTATCGCTAAACTGAACCATTGTGCTCGCATACCTATACAGCAGCATTGTTTATATATAAATCATGCTTGCAGGATACATGTATTTTGGTGAGTTTCTGGATCACTGATATTAGGCGACACGTATCACAAAACGTCATTCTTTCATCTGTTCACTGGTCATAATACATGTAACTCTGAGATGAATATGGCTTAGTATTAGTCTAGCTGTTTACGTTCAGTTACTTCAGCAGCCTCGCGCCTAACAGTATATAGTAAATGCACATGCTAAACTAAGCTTTTACTTCTGATCTTATAAAACGCCGCCATAGCATACTAGAGCAAGTTTGTGTGCCGGAGAAGTCTGCCTTGTCGGTTCAAGTGCGTCAAACGATACCGCCGCAATTTCTCCACTGTTAACTATTTGTCGCCACAACGTTGCAAAAAGCATAGGCCTACTAATGAATTTATACTTACAGAAAGCACATGGAATGGCGACGAGACTGGTTGATCTTTGTTTCCTGTTCCAGTCTCTTGCGTCGTTCTTCGGCCAATACCAACTCCTGCAAAACCGTCACTGCATCCGTTTTCAGTTCGTCCTCTTTGATATAGGCCTATAATTAAAAGCTATTTTGTGTATGGTTAATGATAACAATATGACAGACAACAAAGCCAGTAGCAATAGCTATTCATCATCTAATTTAATTGCTAATAAAATTATTGATTTAATTACTAATTACTGGTCAATCGTCCAACACAACACATACACCGTGTCTGGAAAAAAAACATCCCGAACATTATTGACTGTCACTCGAAGACGGGTTTACTAATTTTAATAATTTGTGGTGCTAATATTTCGGGCACAATTGGCCATCAAATGACTGGCCATTTTACCATTTCAATCAATGTCTGCTTCTGCACTACCTGGGGAAAACTGAACCAACAAAATATGCATTGAAATGAACCAAAATACGTCAAAAAGCATCCTCAACGTTATCGATTGTGACTTAAAGAAGGATTAATAAATTTTACTAATTTTTGGTGCAAATATTTTTGATACATCTGACCATCAAACGACCGTTTTCGTTCCCATTTTACCTACTGTGTGTTTCCGCACTACCTGGGAAAAGCAAAACTGCGATATGTGCATTTCAGTGAACAAAAAAAACTTCAATAAATTTTATATCTTCGGACCTGTGGTTCCTAACAGCCAGTCGATTACAAGGTTTGACTGTCATGCAGCACTGCGTCAACCAGATGACCTTCAAGAATGTTGATGAATTCAAAAAGTGACTGCTGAAGTCTGGATTGGTCTTGAGCAGAACATCATTGACACTGCTGTCAACTACAGGAGAAACCATCTCTGTGCCTGTGGTCACGTAATGGGCTGACACTTTAATTTTTTTTAATGTAAGCAGTTGTAAAACGGACAGTTGGATTAACTGTCCGCCCAAGTAACAGAAATGTAAAAAGTGTGTCTTATATTTTATTTTGATTAAGTAATAATGCTTCTTTGGACAAAAAACAATATGTTGTTGGTTCTGTTTTCCCCAGGTAGTGCAGAAATAAACACTGGGTGTGGTGGGAAATTAAACGGTCGTTTGATGGCCAGTTGTGTCAGAAATATTCTTGTCAAAAATTATTAAAATCTGATAATCCTTCTTTAAGCTGCGATCAAAAAAGTCCAGGATGTTTTTTCCGGACACGGTGTACTATCTAACTAACGGAACAAGCGTATAGACTAACTGTATGTGTTCTGATACGGACAGACAGACAGTCAGCTATGTCCAATTATCATACACCCAAACTCCACTTGCTCTAATGTTTTGCACAATAAGCCGTGCAACAAATCCACAACAAATCGCAGTAATGGAGATCGGAGCTTGGCTTAGTGACAGTGTTTGCATTATTAAGAGAAGCGACCAGTTCGAGCTTGCGTGCGGCGTTGACTTCGTCTTGGAGTCGTCGGTTTGTGACGGTTCCGAGCGCAGCGGACGCCACGTGAGGACGAACAACATAGTTCACCCGACTCGCCGCCAGCTCATCGGCTACGGCTTCGCTCGTCGACGACTTGAACGCACCGACTGTACACAACACGTCAAAGTCGCTTAGTTATGAGTAGTCCACACGATGCGTTGTCTGCATCGTTAACTTCACACGACAGAAGACTCCGCTGATTCGGGATTCTCCGACGATTCGACGCGGAAATTGTAACAAGTAATTTGAGCAAAGCTCACGTGACGCGCGATGGCAGCAGTTCTGCCACCTCGGCAATCAGTGTACAGCAATAAGATATTAGTGCGTCTTGAAAGAGTACTTAAATATGAGGCATCCGTATGGAAGACTCCCTGAATTTAAGAGATCAAAACTTGGATTCTTAAAAATGCACGTTCTGTGCTAAAAATGTCATACGCAAGTTGTCCAGGACCATATCCAGCCATTTTAGTGCAATTCACTCTTAAAATGTCTGACACAGCCGAAAATCGCCAAAAACTCACTAAAAACCCTATTTTTGAGGCTCAAGGTCATTCAAGGTCATCGACGCTGACACCAATAAAAAGCTTGTCACAATTGCTTGTTATGATGAGCAGCATGTCTGTGCATATCTGCAACCGTTTTCACGTTACACGAACCAATAGCGGTAAAAACACTTTTTAGAGGGAGTAGCCGTATTTGACGCTTGCCTGCGACGGCCTCCTTGAACATAGGGGGTCGGGACTTGGATTGCTAAAATCTTCGTTTAATGCTGAAAATTTCATACGCAGGTTGTCTTGGTCTATCTCCAGCCATTTCGTCACAATTCAGTGTTGAAATGTGCGCTGCATCCAAAAATTGCTAAAAATTTACTGAAACCCCCTTTGTGGGGGGAGGGGGTTAGGTCGTTCAAGGTCATAGATGTTGATAAATCTAAAAAAACCTGTCACCAGTGCTTGTTACGATAAGCAGCATGTATGTACCTATCTGCAACCGTTTTCACATTAAACGAACCAATAATGGCAAAATAACGTCTTTTTAAGGAGAGGGTACCCCTTTTAACGCTTTCGTTCGAGGGGAACCCCCTCACCCAAAGGCATGAAATTTTGTCACGAAAAACTAGAGACCTTGAGGCCGCCCACAGTAACAATTTCGTGATCCTGGCTTGCACCTTTTTGACACAATACAGCAGCGTGACGGTCAGCCAGACGGACAGACAGACGGACAAACGCCCAGGCCATGGCTAAAACGCGCAAAGCATTCTGCTATCGCGAGTGAAAACGGCTCTAATAGCCACCTACGCGCGCTGAAAAACCGACGGGTAGTGTACTTAATTTACAGCAAGAAGATGCAATTCGGCGACTTTTAATAATCTGAATATCAGTCTAACCGAATATAAAAACTATAGACCTACACTGTAGATGTTACTGACAGAGTGATAATAAAACTCTCAAGTAGTATGCAGTCACCTTTGGGTTAAAAATGGCTAATTATGGCTCTATTTCGTCCTAATAAGAAAGGAACATAAACTGCTTGGCAGAGGAAGCGCTAGTAGGTTTTGGCGAAAAGTAAAAAGTGTCCCAATATACAAAGTATTTGCGTATAAATTGGGCTGCTTCTGAATATTCATTAATGATGATGATGATGATGATGATGATGTGTATCGGCTACAGCTAACCTCTTCTCGGCGGAGTGGCACAGCGCAGTCCAGCAGTGGGAATGTCTCCGCCCTTCTGTACCCGACGATACTGTTCCTGAAGCGACGAGTCGGAGAGACTGGGCGACGGAGACCGACGAGTCTTCTTACGAATGCGATATCTCAGCGACGACGACCCGTCCACACTATGCACAAGCAGTAACATCAGTAACGAACATGTCTGCAAAATTAAATTCTGCACCAAATAAATGAAATTCTAGAAAAAGTTATGGATCCCAGGGAAAAATCTGGATTCTTTTGAAAAACCGACTTGGCCCCAACATATGCTTCTTGCATGAAAAAGTCATGATAGTTATCAGAATCCCTTCATGGCAACTTTTTTTATATATTTTTCCCACGCAGAGAAGCAGATGAACACAGACACGCAGACCGGCACAAAATAAAAGCATTGACAACATGTGCAAAAAACGTATCTTTCTGGTATAAATCAAACGTGATTTAATTCAGAAACCACAATGCAAAGCAAGGATGCATCACTATGAGTTAAAATTATGCATAAAATTAAAACAAAAAAAATTAAATTATGAACGAAACATTTAATAAAAACAAATTACATTATAAGTCTAACGTAATAAACTACACAACGCAACAAACTTACTACTTGCAATGCTGGCCTGGTTTATCAATGGGCGGATTGTGGAAATTGACCTGTTGACAGTAACACAATGAACAGACATGATACCAGCTGACAGTAAGAAAAATAAAGTACAGATACAACATAAAACAATTATCTGGACGAACCATAATACTGTGACAATACCGTGTAATTAAATTTATTTTTGTTATTCAGAAATACAGCTTTATGTTTAAACTGGTATAAATGTTAATCAAAGATAAATATAGCACTAAAACAGATTAAAATGCTAAAAAATCTGCAAATAAATTTTCAGAGTGTATAGGCCCCTGCACAATAGTATAGTAATATATAGAACAAAAAATTACAGCAAAGTTATACTGTTTTCAATAACCGTTTGATAATGACGCCAGACCTTATGGTGTTCGCGGCTGGCCAACGACGACATTCCGGGTTCGTAGTCTTCTATTTTCATCGGACGATTTTCATATCGCTTTTGTACGTAGCTTGCGTTCGGTGGAGACCATGCCCTGAACGTATATTGCAAGCCGCATTCGTTTTTGCTGTCCGCATTTTGTAACACAGTGCAACGGCAAAATATGAAAAAAAGCTTATTTTGTCGCCTTCAAAGTGACTGTTCATTGGTATTGTACGTGACACTTTCGACCAAAAATATAACATAGTACTACAGAGTTTGCGACGATAATCAGAATACATCCCGACACGCACGGTCACAAATCGTGGCTACGAAGCGAGTGTGTGAATAAATCAAACGCAAGTTATTCGCGTCTGTGATGCAGTATTTTCATAATTACTTATTTAAAAAGAACCGTCGGTATTTGCAAAAACAAAGATACTGACAAGCGTCCTTTCATCTAGCCACAACGGCTGCAAATATTTCGCTAAAACAACAGACTAAAATATTCATTTCGAATCCCTTACATGTCGCAAAGTTTTATTAACTGTAGGGTAGTAAAAAACGAACAAAGCAAAAAAAGACTATAAGTAAGTTCGGCGGAAAAAAAATCATATCGGTTTTTATCTTGCACCTGCACGTGAGTAATGATCGAACGATATTCGACGTAGCCTTCTGCCTAGGCCTACACGATACATTCGTGATGGAGGTGAACTAGTGCATTGTGATTATCATACCTTGCTGTCTGCTGCTGAGTGACAGGGTCGGCGGTATTTCTGTCCAGCAGCGCCGAGGCACGACGAGCACCTCGCTCGACGTCTGCAAAACGCATCAAACACCGAATGCCGCAGCATGCCACACCACATGCGGATATATAGCCGATAGACGACAGACTCCTATATACCGAAGTACAGTGTATAGGAGGAGCCCACAGGTAGACAAGGAGTGGAAGAAATATGAGCCACTCCGAGAACCGGCGAAGAAATCATCGAATGCCGGCTGCTGCTGTCATGTCAAAAATGCCAAAAATGTGAATTGGGGGCCTCACCTCTCTCCACTCCCCTCCTGTCTCGTCCACTTTCTTCCATTTTCCTCCCTCTTTTTACATCTTTCTTTCCCTCCCTTTCTTTCTTGTGTCCTCTTTCCACTTAGAAGTAACACCCCTAAATTACAGGCACTGGGGAGCGTTGTGAGCTCCACCAGTGCAGCCCCAGCCACAATCGAATTTGGTACATTTTGCCGGTAGCCTCAAAGTATGCCAGGTGATAAAAACAATTTTTTTTATTATTTTCGCGAGTCGCTAATATTCATTTTTAACCCAAAAAATGAGATTGGGGACCTGGGCCCCCTTGTCTACGACACTGTGTCCAGGTGAACGAACGAATATACGAAAGCAATCAAAGCTCAGCGCATCACGCGCACTGACGACAGACTGAAGCCACGACTACTGATAACGGACTCCCCAACAAGACAAGATGCGTCGATCGAATCCAAAACCGGAGATAAAACGACATAGAAAGACAAAACTATGCAGCGACAAAGTCCGACAACAGGTAGAAAGGTAAGGCAATCGTCGGCCGTGTACATGATCGATCAAGTATGTTAGTAATCAGCGCAGAACGTTCGTATAAACACGTTAAGAAAAATACAAGCTTTGTTTCAGCTGATCCAACAATTAATTTGAGAAAAGCTCACGTGACGAGCGAGAGCATTGGTCCTGCCATCTGGGCAATTAGTGTACAGCGTGCAATAAAATAATGCGTTTTGAAGGAGTACCCAAATTTAAGGCCTCCGTAAGGAAAACTTTTTGAAACTCAGATGGTTAAAATGTACGTTCTGTGCTACAAATTTCATACGCAGGTTATCCAAATTTATCTCTAGTAATTTCGACGCAATTCATTTTTGAAATGTGCGCCGTGGCCGAAAATTGTAAAAAAAACACACTAAAAACCACCTTTTCAAAAGTTCACAGTCATCCAAGGTCATCGATGCTGGCACCGCTAAAATGCTCGTCACTAGTGCTTGTTATGATAAACAGCATATCTGTACCTATCTGCAACCATTTTTACGCTATACGAGCTAATAGAAGTAAAACCATCTTTTAGGGGATACCCGTTTTACGCTCGCGTGCGAAGGCCTCCTTGAATCTAGGGAGTCGGAACTTAAACTGCTAAAATCTATTTTTAATGCTGAAAATTTCATGTGCAGGTTGTCTTGGTCTATCTCCAGCCATTTCGCCATAATTCACTTTTAAAATGTGTGTCGCAACCCAAAATCGCCAAAAATTCACTAAAACCCCTTATTTTAGGGGTTCAAGGTCGTTTAAAGTCATCATGTTGATAAAAATAAAAAGCCCGTGACCAGTGCTCGTTATGATAAGCAACATGTCTGTATTTTCCTGCAACCGTTTTTGTGCTATACGAGCCAATAGCGGTAACATAACCTCTTTTAAGGGGGGAGGGTACCCCTCTTTCAGGCTTTCGTTCAAAGAAAACCCTTTCATCCACATGCACGAAATTCTGTCACAAAAAACTACAGTCCTTGGGCCAACCCACAGTAAAGATTTCGTGATCCTAGCTTGCACCGTTTTGATAGGGCTCAAGAGTGTAACAGATGGACAGACGGACTGACACTTCGACGATGGCTAAGACGCAAAAGCTTTCGAATGGTATAGTTATACAATTAAACAGTGGCCTATAGCCAAAGAACAGATAGCAACTGGTAGCATATTACACATAGTTTCGTCATTTTCTTAACTGTCATATGCTTATAGTAAATACGCTCCTGTTAAATATTCATGCGCAATAATTACAGCATTACCGATTTGGCCACATAAAATACCGGTATGTATAAACCACGCATTAAAAGTTAGTAACTAGACATAAAAATTATGCATATTTTAGCAAACGGCACTAATTAATTAATCAGAAAAAAACTTTAAAAAATATTTATATCCCGTCAAGTATAAAATTGAGAGTTCAGCAGCATAACCCACATTATTAGGCCTACGTTGTCGACAAACAGCAAGCCTGATAAGTATATACCGTACTTAACATGTTTGAATTTAAGACTCAACATTTAAGGGAAAACGACCGAGATTTAATATGGTCTCGAAATCAAGATTAAACTCTCAAAAACTCTTTTTTAAATCTGACATTTCGCTTTGATTGAGGATATTTCTGAACAGAAAACGAAGACAGGTTTCGTTGCCAGAGTTCTCAATGGTCCAGCATCATAGTGTCTGGGACATTGAGACAGCTGAATACCGAGCGCAGCGCGACGAGTCTGCGAAAGGCGTATAGTGAATAGTGATGGAGCAAGCACACACATAAGTCAGCAGCCTATAGATGCTACCACAAGACGATCGCCTGCTGAGGATGAGCTCGAGGCAGCAACATTACCCGACTAAACACAGACATTTCGCCTGTAGTCAGATCCCGCTAACACGTTGACTGATGTACCGCATTACAGATCGACAGCCGTTTGTCGTCCGCATGGTACGAACGGTTAAATCAAAGGCCACGTCGCCTTAGCTACTGTCCATGCGGGTTTCTAACTTTGTATTCTACTGGCGCTATGTGCCTGACAAAAACTGGTAGCAGACTACGCATCATTGGCTCACATGGCACCGCATTGCATGGTGCTATAAGACCCTTGATGTAGACGTAGCACTGCATCATCATCATCATCATCGCCCGCTGGCACATCTGTTTAGCGTTACTGAGATTGAGACTAATTATCAATCAATCAATCAATGCGTTTGTTTTACGTTAAAAATACGTAATAAAACAGAGAGAAAGACAGAGAGAGACAGACAGAAACAAAAAGCACAAACATCTGAGTAATTAAAACCATACACAAAACCACAGAGGGAGAGAAAGAGCTTTGTGTTCGCGGGGTGATAACATTATATTCGGCGTAAACTCGCCCCATCTGACAAAGGTAAAAAATTTTTCAATTTTATCCTGGATCGCCAATCCAAATCCAATCGCCTCCAACATGGGCGAAGTGTAGTCATCTCTGAAAATGTCGGCCAAATCCGCCTGTAACTTTTTGTGTAAATCATAACAAACCGAGAGATAAATACACAAACTCCGGGTATTATAATAACCTCCTTTTTGGCGAAGGCAGTGAAGCTTAGCCTACACTAGGCTAACTGGTCGACTGTTTGAACTGAGTGTCATCTAGGGCGGCGACGGCACAGCGTTCCGCGAGGTGTGACGAACAAAAACAGAACCGTTGAAATACCCAGTCTGCTACCACGGCAGAAGAATCGTGTTGACATTTGATCTAAACAGGCTGTTCTGTGGTCGACCAGGAAATGCTGAGAGAAGAACGCGCACGTGTTAGGGTCAACTACGTACGAACGTGCCATGTGAACACAAGGCAGACGGCAGACGTTGCAAGTCTGTAACTACTCGTATTCAATGAAAAGTAGGCATATTGTGCACGGCTGTTGACACGCGCTGTTGGTGCCTGTAATCTAATCTGCGAGGTTCAGCTACTGCTAACAGTGTGCCGTCACTCTGTGAACTGCTACTGTGTTTACTACTGCAAAGAGCAGAGCTAGACGCAAATTGCAGATAATGCCGCAGCTGACGGTAAATACTAACGGTCAGTACGGTAAGAAATTCGCACAACAAGCGAAGGCCTAGACGTAGTACTACGTACCTAGTCGCGTATCAGACGCTGGACAGCTGTCTCTGTCAGTCGACATCGCCTCCAACTGTAACATGCCACAACACCCATACATCACAGCATTAATAGGAATGGCGATAACCGGTCACTGTGCTACGTCCTGTTAAACCGCTGTCTGGAGTGGTATAGGAGTAACCGCGAGTCCAATTTTAAAAGACAGCTAAAGACATTTCTTTTCGACATCAATTTTCATTTAGTCCGATTGACACTTTTCTCTGCACCTCTGTATATAGCTCTGCGTATAGCGCTTTATAAATCTGCTTTACGACTTATAGACTTAAGTATTTATATAAATTATCAGTTTAATTTATTGAATCTCGTGATGGATGCAAGCAGACCTTGTTGACTGCGGCTGCAATCACGCTGTCCACTGACACGCAGCGGTTGTCCGAGTGCCTGGAGCGTCCTTTCGTCGGCCGACGTCTGCAGTCAGACGATGTCGTCGACGTCGTCGTCGTAGTTGCTGCTTGCCGGTCAGTGTTTAACAACTGACCATCCACCGGTGACCGGCTCTGACCGGTCTCACGTAGTGGAGACTTCGCTTCTGTTGTCCGCATACAATGCATCCACAACTTTTACTAGTAAACTATGCATGCAGCGTTAACATTCCATTAATTCCATTAACAATCTTTCGGTTAATAACTTTGATTTGACTATTAACCGAACCTTTCTTTCCTGTTCGATATTTAAAAAAATAAATAGAAGAGTAAGTCCATGCAATACAAAATACGACCTTACTGCAGCGTATACTGAAAGACATATTTTAGTTACTTTATTAAATACGGTGTCTGTTAAAACCCCCAACTTCAGTTAAAAACAACGTTTGTAATTGAAAACACTGGATTTTCTTACTGTTCTGCGCACTTTGCTGTGTTCTTAAGGAACGTACAAAGTGACAGCTCTGAAATAAATTAAAATGAAAGCCTCAGCACGCGACTTTCATTTAATTTTATTTTATTTTGTTTCGTTTCATTTTATTTCAGTTTAGTTCTGTCGCTGTCTACGCACCTTAACAGAAAAAAGTTAAGTTACACAGCCAAATCAACTGTTAAAGCCTCCAGCAGGTACGAAATAAATAATCTAACGAATCTGAGAAAGCAACGTGAAAAGGTGACTTTTGCGGTGGAATCAAAATATTTTTTGATACTGCACGAATCTTTTTTCTACTATGTGACTGATTTGTCAGTAGTTGTAAAATAAAGTTAAAACGATACACTGTGATAAATAGTTTATAGAAGTGATTGCGGAAAAATAAGATCACCACAGTAGGCCTATACCGCGTCGCTTCTGTAGCAAGGTAACGGTCGGACTGCAGGTGGCCGGCATTCCACTGCGCACGCCACTCACTGCGCATGTGCGACCGGAAATCCGCGTGACGTCATCATCCGAAGTCGTCACGCGCACATCAATTTTCGTATTTCCTGTGCTGACTAATGACTTCTGCCCGTCCACCTGCACAACAGCAGCCGCCATAACTTCGTCAACGCGAACTTTTTAGCTAATTCGCCTTAACAACTGTGTATCCCTATGTCTCAAAATACCCAAAATACCCACTTTGCAATATTTGATATCTTCAAGTCTATCCCACCGAACGCGACACTAGCACCCTGGATCTATTGATCTTTAAGCAGTAGGCCCATAATCGATTAAGCAGCACTAGGCCCATAGAGTAGGCTATAAACCTAAACACGTGCTCGTCAAACACGTTCTACTAATGCGTCGACTATCGGCCTTTACAACTCGCCATACTGAGCTCGGCGCGGATGCCTGATAGCCTACAACCGTTACTAATCGAAGCATAAAAAGTCTATGTGCTTCCGTTAGTTGTCCGTTCATAAAAATGTCCATCTTCGACATTTTTATTAAACCCTCAAAAATGTTGGCGCTGTTTTTAGTTTGCTTTCAAACTGGTCAACGGATTTCAAAGCGCCAGTCGTGATGCTGGCTGACGCAGTCTGGTGTGGCGGATATGACTGGCACACGATTTCGGTCTTCTTCGGACTGACGGTCAATCCAAACCGAATAGACATTATAGGGCTAACCTATAGGGCAGATTAACTAGCCTATACGTACGGTCAGCGCTGCAGCAGAATGGTTGTTAACGGCGTCATCAGCTGCTGCTTGGCTTCGCTGCAGTTGACGAAATTTTGAACGAGGTGAGGCAGACAACGTCTTCTTTGTTTCACTTTTCCCAGTCGACAGATTCGTCTCCGGTAATGCCAGTGTCTCCATTTTCCTGCAGTCAAATCAAACACAATGAATTTTGTTGTATAATCGACTATTTTTAGAAGTTGCTTAGTTGTACTATTGCAGAAAAAAATGGCCAGTAACGTTCACGGTTCACATATTTTTACACAAATTTATGACTTTGTATTGGTAACTTGCAAAAATAAATCTCACACACGTTTTTTTAAAATTCCTACGTTAATCGTTAACATACGATCTTAAATCATAGTGAGCGATAGTAAACTCTAAATCAGTAAAGCAGCGTTTATATACAGCTTCGTGTCTGCAGATTGTCCAGGAATTTGCGGAATGCAGCAAAAGCCCATATAATTCACACTACCGACCGTATAAACCGTCCAGGGACAATTAACGAAAACTGATAAAATATGATCAACTCTCCCACAGTCCCACGGATTCGTTATCTTATATGTTTATGTGGATAAACTTAGAGTTTCCGGTATTGGACTACTGAAGAATGTTGCAGCTGTTTCCGCTTGCATCTTTGCAGGATACTTGCTATAAGCCTATATTTATTGCACTGAACTGCAGCCGATCTGGGTCTTACTTCTTCTTTAACACGCGTGACGTTGTCACTCAAATATTCAGCGAAACCACTTATCCACAGACGATAGACAATTCGCAAATAGCCTGCGCTTAAGTGGGTCACTATTTATGCATATATGTTCACGTGGCAGCTGGATAAAAAACAGAAAATGACAAAAACGCCTCTACATTAGCCTACTACATGTATCTGTACTCAAGACGTCAACGGCCAGTGATGTTCATGTTGCTATACTACACCGTGTCCGGAAAAAACGTTTACGGTATTTTCGACATATCTTTGACAAACGTAAACCTATTTTCATAATTTTTGGCAGCAGCCGTCCTAAATATTTACTTTATTACACTGTTGAGATATTTTTTCTTTATACTGTGGATTCACTACATAGAGTTGACGTAATTATGACGTCATCGAAAATGCCGTTTTTGTTGTATCCGAGGTGAAAAAACTAACAATGTTTCGGTTAATAACTTTAACAAATTTGAACGTATGTTTATAATTTTTTGTAGGCAGCATTAGCAAAGTAACTTGCAACTGACAGTGTACTGAAAGTCCACTTCGCCCGAATACTGATGCCACTTTACCGTGTAAAATAAAACACTCTTCGTATTTTTATTTTACTCCACATCAAAATAAACAGAAATGCAGAAAAATAGTTTTTTTAACCTGTAGCTCTCTTAGTTGTCAGCAACAGTAACAAAACTTGCTATTAGCCAATTTTTGAGTCAGCAACTTTATTACAAATGTACACTACCGCGAATGTATGCTGCAGAAATGACGCTGCTGACTGATAACGGCTGCTGCACAACGACGTTTCCCTAGTGCACGAGAGACGGCCACGCTCAACATGGCGAAAAGCAAGAATAAACTTAGGTTAAAAAATTGATAAAAAGTATTTTATTTTTATGCCAACAATCTTTCAAGTTTCTTACTGCAATTCTCTTTCTTCAGTTTTTATGTTTTCGTATTGCAGAGGCTCATCTAGACATTATCTTTCTGCAAAATGGCATTTTCGATGACGTCACGACGTCACGATTACATTGTCTATACTTAGCAAGAAGTAAATGTTGAAGATAAGTTTGAGATGTTTTAGTGAAGCGTATCACAATGATAACGTGTGTCAAAAATTATAGAAGTAAGTTTAAATTTCTTGATGTTATTCAGGAAAAGTGTAGACTTTTTTCCGGACACGGTGTATATTGCAATCGGTAAGGGCCTGAATAATAAGGACGACTGTTTTGCACCATAAATCATGCACCTGCCAAAACGCGCAATTTCCTGAGGCACTTTTTCCGATATAACACTGCGTGCGATTGTTTCTATGCGCCACACGATACGACCGTACTAAGCCTCAGTGCCCGACGATATGGCTGTTGACAGAATGATCAAGCAATAAACAGTACGAAATGCTACGACTCGAATGCTATGACTCGATGTGTACGTACAGTACAGGGTGGTCCACAAAATGTCCAAACTTGTTTTTGTCCGAAATTCGTCAAACCTCCACCAAATTTGATAACTGTTGGCACACTAATAGTCAAAACAGCAGAATTATGTAAAAAAAACACTTACTGTCCACCTCACATAATTTATGTCACCTCACTACTCTGTAAAACGCAGATGCTCCAAATTGTTGCATAATGCTAAGTTGTTATGCCAGTGAAAGTTCTAACGACTTAATTAAGCACACAATAAACGCAATAAAATGTGATTTATTCAGAAAAATTATAAGTCTGTCTAACAACTTGTTTCTAAATTATCAGAATTTATGCTCAAAGTGTACACAATGGCTTAGACTTGATGTCACGGCTGGTATGCGACATTAACGATCAACTGATCAACATCACAGCACTCATTCATGGATTAAATGTGTTTTGAGCTCATTAGTCAGCTATTTTGTTGTTTGCTATTATCAACATAAAATATCACAAAATACCATAAAATTATTAAATCACATGGCGTTCTCTGTGGAATTGATAATGCAAGAGTGAGCAATCACTGATAATCACTGCGTAATGTAAGAATTAGAGCATCTGCGTTTTACACGGTAGTGCGGTGCCATGAATTAAGTGAGCTGGACAATGAGTATATATTACATAATTCTATTGTCTTGGCTATCCGTCTGCCCAAAATTATCAAATTTAATGGAAATTTGACGAAGTTCTAACAAAAACAAGTTGGAACATTTTTGGACCACCCTGTACATGTGCTACGTACACTAGGCTACGTAGTAATACATAAGTTCATTTATTGTCATTTATTACTACGGGCAATTTATAGCTGGTGCAGAGATATATTGGGTTTAACGCACTGACGGAGCACGTGTCGTGCTTTGTCGTGAAAGAATTCAGAACTGCTGATAGCTTTCTTTTCCGGTAATCCAAGTACATTAATGTATACTTAGTTTTGTTCTTCTGAAGTGCAACTAACTGGTATAAAGACGTCCCTCAGATGTCATAGCAGTGAGCCCATGAGCAAGTGGATGCATGCTGACGTATGTAGAATCAAACGAGTTTAACACTTTAACCTGCCAATTGCAGTAATGGCATTTCATTATGCTCCCACAAGTCGGAGCCTACGAATCTTCGATGTCCCGAGGGAAGGTCTTTACTCTAACAGTTCTCTTTGGCCTCGATGCTAATAAGAACACCACCTTCAAGATTCGAGGTAACACGGATCCGGTCCCACGCAGCCGGTGTGTCTAGTGTACTGACAGTAGGCTACTGTACCTGTAGTGCTTCGTTAATCGTATCAAGTTAGTTCATATTACAATCGTGAATTCTGGCGATAGGGAACAAAGCTAGGAGATCCATATGAAAGAATCGAGATCGCCCAAAGTTGAATTAAGTCACTGAGTACGAACATCTGCCGCTCATAAACTAAACACCGTTTTCGCGGAAAGTAAATAAATATAGGCATAATTATTATAACTGTAGGCGTTAACGTTCTTTCGATCCTGCTGCATCTCAGTGATTGATAAAATTATGTGGGGCATTATCGCGTACTCTAGTAGTTTATGTTACCAATGACTGCAACTGCCCTTTCGTAGTCGTACGTTATCATATCAACGCCGCCGGCCTAACAGTCTTAAGTCCATCATTAGTACGGTAGAATACCTAACTGTATTAACGGAACCAAAGATATGTTTGCAGCTGTGAAGCACTGAAGCATACATAAAATGGCTGTTTTACCAATGCTGTAACTATAGAAGACAGCATCTCGCGAACCGACATGCCTGGCCACTTTAGGGGATAAGTCACCATTGTCGGTGGGCGTATCCGCTCTCTTCCGGAGTGCATAACGCAACGCTTAGCGAATGCAAATGACTCGAAGCTATGTCACACACACCACCAGCTCATTAAATCAGCAGCTGAAACAAACTGAAACTGAGAGAAACAAAGTCACGTTCTTTCCCCCATAACGTCGGCATTAGGCCTACTGTGGTTACGATAAGTACGATAAGTGGAAAGGGATATTGGACTTAAAATCTGTCTGGGCACCATATTGATGCAAAAAGTATTCGTTGGACAATTTTGCGTTAATTTCGAAAGATAATTATGTATTACGCATGAATAAAGACGCGACGTGTTGTATAGCAAAAATGATGCCGGCATGATATGCGACCGTCTGTTATTTGCTCGATCTCGATCAGGTGTTGACGGTAAACGAGGTCATCGCACAAGCTGAACAGTATCTACGAGAAAAATGACGTCTGCGGTGACCTTAAACTCTGACCTTTGGCATGCGCTTATTCATGCCCTAAAGAACTTTCACAATCACACCGATGTTGATTTTTGTGCCCTTTTGTTTCCGAACTTAGGGGCGACCTACGAGATTGGCGGACAAACAGACGAACAAACAAGACGTGTAATGTGGCCTACATGGGAGAGCCTCGTAATAACTGCTGAAATATTTTCGCGTAACTAGGTCTTAACACGAAAAAAATTTCTTTGTGAGGCAAGTTACTGCGTACGGACTGCAACAGCTAATTTCAGTGAAAAGCATCGTTATTTCGTTTAGATGCTAATAAACAAACCATATGCCTATCTTTCCTTGGTCTAAGTGCGAACAGCAGTGACTGTTACGTACCCGAAGTGGTGCTAATAGTTCGTCGTATTAAGAGAATACTGCTCACGGCGTTTGTACGAGACCAACGTACAGCTGAATGCCGCGGGGTCGAATGCTTACAATAAATACTAAATCACAAAGTAGGGCTTGCTACTGAGACCAGACGAGTAGACGACCGAAATCGACGCAAATTGTTGAAATTGAATTTATTTCTATATAGGTGAGTATAGGCCGAGTTCTGCGAACGAGACAAATCAGAGCGTCACTGCAGACAAGTCAGTCTTCGCAAGCATTCATCACTCTCTTGTATACATCGCCATCGATCAGCCTGTCTGTCTGGCAGTCGTCAAGAAAGCTTCTTATCGCCGTAATCGGCACCGAACTCTGCAGTCGACAAGCCAGCTGCTAGTTGTGAACTGCCTGGTAGCCCTTTGACCGTCTGACCGCGTTCGCTGAAATGCTACACTAGACCATTGCTCGCGGCGTGCATTAGGCCTACCGCTCCCCTGCTAATAGGCCTGCCTCCTGCAGATCACACTACGGCACCAATAGAAACAATAGAAACCATGCACACTGCGCGCAAGCTCTCCGACTAATACCGGTACCGGAAATACCCGTACTTTCTGACTGTCGGTGACGACTACGAAGTAGAAAAATTCGAGCATCGATGAAGCTTGTTGTAAACTTTGTCTGATACGTGCGTTTTAAACAGTTTAGCACTGGCAGATCGCCAGTAAAAATTTGTTTATAGTTTTATGCGGAAATAATGCACTTCTGTGCAAAATTTTCACTTGGTTATAAAAAAGCATCCGGTCAATAGGAAGGTTGAGTCGGCGCCTCTCTTTGAATGCGCCACTATCCATTTTTCTACGCCATTTAATTTCAAACTTCTTGGAACACGGTGTTTTTAAAAATAGGACAAGGAAAATCTAGCAGTCGAGCTAGAATACGACTGTTGCCGAAGCCAATTACGATCTGAATTCAGGATATACTAGGGTAGTATCGTTTGCGGATCAAGATCGATATGAATGAAGCAAACCAATCAACGTAAGCTACGGCATGAGCGCTCGTCGGCAAGCGCTGCGTTCCGCGACTGTTTACATATTTCACATACCTCGTATAGATCTAGAACCCCTCGTTGAGATCGAGATCATCGATTACCATACACCACCAGTACATGGTGTATCCAGGACTTCGCTAGTGTCCCCATAAGAGTCTAATTAACCTAGCCTAAACATAGTACTCGTATTGTTAAATAATTTGTCGTAATTCACAAATTTGTGTTGCAGTTCTTAAAATAAACGTAATTCACGGACAAGAAAGTCGACAATGTCAGTTTCTAAAGCGACCTGCAATATAATGGGCTGCATATTCGTGCACCTTGCGTGTATATTTGTATATCTGCATAAAATATTGCTCTATACTGTACATAATTTACTTACCGCTATTAGCACGTGGCTTGGCGGCGGCGTGGATCAGAAGGTCGCGGGTTCGACTCCCGGCTGCCGATCACTGACACGTAACGACTCTGCGCAAGTCGTTTATGTATCTCTGTACGTTATAATTTGGTATTGGCCGGTAGGCAATGTGGCTATTGATGACTGTCACAACTGCCATGGCCACGGGTCACACACACGACAGTGTATGGTCCACCTGCGGAGTCAGTCATCATTCATCGGCCTATCAGAGAAAGAGCCACATTGCTTTCACCCCGCATGCAGAGAATGGCACATTATGCCGTTAGGCTATCTGTCTAAATACTAAATTTAGTCTTTACCGCTACTGCTCATTTTGACATACGGCTACACTGAACCGTGTGATGTCAAAACACCGGCCATCATATATCAGGCACACATGTTTGATCTGCACACGCCACAGTGACTGGTCATTTAATTTTAACGGATGACGTCAGTTGCGCTTTTTTTCAATAGGGGCCTATCGAAGTGACGTCTCAATGATAAGCAACACTCAGCCAAAAAGCTAAAAGTAAATCAACCGGACATCATTGAAACGAGATTAACGTCTGTGACGGCGAGTAAGCTTAGGCCTAGTCAACTCTTTTTTTGTACAATTAAGGGCCTAATGATTTGGCTTAATGAACGAACTTGTAGAACTTAGTTAAACATTAATTTGACATCACAAGGGTGCGTAGCGTGGCAACAAGGAAAGCAACGGCATTTATTCTGGACTCTTCTACCGTCAAAAGCGCAAAATTATTTTTAAAATAGAAGAGCACGTTTAGCGGACGGGGTGTTTTTTGGAAGTTGCAATGTAATGCCGCCACCTGGTGAATGAAAATATCAATTTGTTTTCGCGGAAAGATAGACCCGTGTAGGGCCTACACGTCACTGCGACGCGATTGTCAACAATAAAACAAACGCACATAATATGTCAGTTATTCGCATAAAACAACAAAGAAGACGTAGAAAGCGCCAGAAAGCGTGTGGCATGTCGTCATTGGATTGACTGTTCAGTTCAGACGTAGATGACGAAATCCGGTTTCAGTTGACGCGACAGTGCAGCGACTGCAGGCTTGTGCAGCTGGTCGTTGACGGGCGTCGGTTTGCCTGCAGGGTTGCTGATCGCTGATGAAGTCGCTAGGTTGTCGAACCAGTCGCCTCGTCCGAGCAGCATCCGGTACTGCTCCGACAGAGAGACGGAACGCGTTCTTGTCGACCCACGCCTGAAGAAGTCACGTTCTGTCGGCTTCTCTCCCGCGTGCATCAATGTTTCCGAATACTTCGGTCTCATCGCACTTCGACGAAACTGCGAAGTACTCGATCTCTGAAACACGGAAACTTCGCCGCTTGTCCGTGGCACCGACGACGCTTTCGGCGATGACGAGGTGCGTGGTCTGAGTGTTGGGGCGGACTTTTTCTCGCCGCTATCAGCGCTAAACGCTGTCGTCGCCATGTTTATTGCGTCGTGATGACGTGGTTGATCCATCGTCGTCGATCTCGTTGTCGCTCGTCCGCGTCGACCGCAAGCTGCTTCTCTCCACGCCGCTCTATTGGCAGTCTCTTCCGGCGGTGCTTCCAACGTTCGGTCAACGGCGTTAATCCAACCCTGCTTGGACGATGCGCCGTATGCATTTTGACTGCAGTCACATCGATGTTGCCGTCCGCTGGTGGTTGATCCTGGTGACGTGGATGCTCGAATCTCTCCGTCAGTCAAGTCGACGAACCAGTTGATAGACGTTGGCCGACGGTCAGCTCGTCCGTCCAGTGTAGGGTGGCACTCGGTGGAACTGTTGTTGAACGTTTTCGTGATACCGGCGTCTGCCTGGACGGCGGTCCTCGTGCTGCGTTTACCGCCGGGATCACAGGACCGCGATCGACCGGAACCCCGCGCATCCCGCTGCAGATTGTTGTTGTTCAGATCTCGAAGAACGGCTTTGACGGACTGCCAATCTCGGCGTAAACTGGTCTGATCGGGTGCTGAAGTTCCACAGAGAGCGTCGTTCGATGTAGACGATGAATGCTGCGGACGCTGACAGGTCAGTTGTCGCGCTGGCCGCGGCAGACTGCGATAGACACTGTTCGTCATCCTGTCACGCTTGTCACAGTCGCCATTAGTACCTTCGGGACTACGACTACGACGAATACCTGATTCTGCTCGGAATGACACCGACTTTTTCAGCCGGTGGCAGCCGTCTGACGGATTGCTGTCGGCAAGCTGTAGTACGGGCTTCGAGTCATCCAAGTCGACAGAATGTTGGTTGGAGTCGTCGTTATGGCGAGAATCACGACGGCCGAAGTTACTATTGTTGTTGACGCTGCCGCTCTGTGATGACGACGCATTATTAGCCTCATCACACGACTGAACGTCAGCACAACCGACAGGTGCTGTTTTCTGCGCCCACAAGCGTCGATGTGGCGTCGACAATAGCTCTTTGCTGCGTCCGTCTTCTGCATGCATTGCAAATCACGGCATTCAACGTTTAAGAATACTACTGAAAGTACATTTGTTCAATGATTAAGGCTGCGGCGCCTACAGTGACTTTCTGCTTTTATGCGTTGTGTATAACTTTCGTTTATTATAACGTTGTATTATTATCAAGAACAAAATAAAAACTGCAATGGTTTGCATCTACAACTGCTTGATATTGGTGTTCCATTTTTAAAATAACAAATTTATTTTCGTAACTGCTAAAAAAGTGCAATTTTTGAAACATTTCCAAAAATGTTTAAAGCGCATGGGCCTAACATTTCGCAAATAGTTTGTTTTTTTGGCGTTTATCCACAACCTAAGCAATGTTAATCTTGTTGCCTGGTCAGTCCTTCGATTCATCTGTTGCGCGTGTTGACTGAGTCATAGCCCGATGACTAAACGTAGGCCCCCTAACACCTGACTTTGCTCATCGCTTAGAAGGCCCTATAGGCCTAGCTGCATTATTTTGCTTTTTATATCGTAGCAGCGCCGCGTTGACCTTCTTGTTACAATATACGGCATACTGCAATGCACAACATCGTTAAAAAAGAGACTGCATAACGAGTATGTAGGCTACAGCAGATGGTATCGCAGGACTCCAATTGCATTCGCGGAGACGAACAACGTGGTCGTTTTGCGTTGTTATTAATTAACCGCGAAGACGTCGTCGCTATAAAACAAACGTGTTTACCGGTGCCATGCTGCTGCTGCTGCTGCTGCTGAGGCTGACACGCGTCTCGGCTGTACGTCACGTCGCCATGACCCATCTCCGAGCGACGCAGGTTGGCCAAGATCAGATCAAGACGTTCTGTCGTGAACTGTGGACGTCTTCGCATGCTGCCGCCGCCGCCGTTGTTGTTGTGGACGCCCGTCATCGACGAGTCCCTTCGCCACGTCTGTTCGCGCACCTGACTTCGCCCGCGACTCATCAGCACAGCGCCTTCTTCTATGCTTGCACACAGAAATCACCGAAACACGATCCGATGTGAAGCCGTGTGTAGGCTACCTGTGAAACGCAAACCAACTTTGCGAAAATATTTTGCAAGCGTTTTTGACACTAGTCTTCTATTTTGCACGTAACCACGGCTCAAACATCTGCTGCGAAAATGTAGAGGACAAAACATTTCTGGAAATGCAGACGTATAGCCTATTTTAACTAAGTAAGTTAGTAAGTAAGTAATCTTTTATTAAACAACGGTCAAACGCCATTGCAAAAACAGAACATAACAGAGCATAATCGTTACTATACGGTCTTCAATTAGTACGTGGGTAAAATATAGTCATTAATATCATTATCTCTTTTGCAGAAGTTACCAAAAGTGATGCAGCTAGTTTTTTTTCTTAGAGCAGCTGCGTGTGAAGTTTAATGTCCGCGTTGTGTTGCGTTACTAATTATGAATCTACACTGCACTACAGCAGTGTATAGACTCTTGTATACCTGTAGCTATACACAAGCCCCTATAGGAGGACGACGTCATGCATACATACAAGTGACGGCTATTATTACATGGACAGACAGACGACTCTCTACCGATCGAACCGGCACCGGATTTAATTCTAAGCGAAGCCACTAACACTGTTATTGATGCGTCTTCCTCTGATTAAAGAACGGACTACGAACACAGAATTTATGTTTGTTTCTTGCCACGATGTAACAATTCTCTTAAGTCAATAATGTAAATAACCTATAGGCTATACGATATAATGCAGTATCAGTAATGCAGTACACAGAATAAGCGTAATCAGCTGTGTATTTTATTATAATCATAATGAATATTATTATTTTATTACTATTAGTCGTCATAATAATACTAACATTTTATTTTTAAAAATCTGCCAGTAAGAACATTTATACTTTTCGTGATTTGGACTTTGCGATTTTGACAACTCCCAGAGGCTACGTGTTTCCCGGTTCACTCACACTTATTTTAGCAGTTGAGCAAGTAAAAGCGATAAGACGCATATCGATAACCACTATACAAAAGTTACTTTTGAAATGTTAAAATATTTAAGAACGGTAAAATTAAATTAAGATATTTAAGATTCTCTAGACGACTTGGTTGTTATTGACGAAACTAGCAAGCCTACAAATTATACAACGTGACATTTCGAATTTCTCCTATTTTGTGAAATAGTGTTCAAAGGTTCGCAAAAGTCAGCATCGTTCAATAGCATTCGGTAAAAAAACTTCTGCACAGAAACATCGCCAATGCCCAGACTTTGTTCTTACCTTTGCAGCAGCGCTGACTCCAGTATAGGCTTAATGCAGTACGACCAACAAAACACAAACAGGCTGGCAGCTTTTTGTTCCCGGTCGGTCGATGTATAGGCCTAGGTGTTGGCTATATTATACACTATGATTATGTTTGTACTTGGGTCACGACACGGCATGACGCGGGTCTGAGGTGTGGCCAACAATGCTCACGGCATAGAAGGCGTAAGCAGCAGTGACTGCATGATGTGCTTGTCATCGCCTGCCAACGAATGTATAGGCTACGTAATCGGCGCTTTCAGACTCGTATTTTGCCAGGGCTTGATGTCTGCATGCCTCGCACACTCACTGGCTTCGTGACTTCACGAGATCGCGGAAAGTAAGCTTACAAAAACTACACGAAGTACAGCCTACGACGTAGAATGCACAGTCGTGCTAACATTCTTCTCTTCGATCGTCACAGTGACGGCTACAGTTTCACCAATTTCATGGTCGCGGCAGCAAAATTTTCTGTAGTCTAAATGACAACTAACTTGAAGACGGATCAACAGGTTTTAATAATTTTTTCTATGAATATTTCGGACACAACTGGCCATCAAATGGCCATTCAAATTTCCACCTCACCGAACCTTTGTTTCTACTACTTAACAATAACAGAACAAGTATGGTGTTTTTGTATTGTAAAATTCATATTTGTTTTCCATATATGACTAGCTTCTGTAACCTTCGTAGCGGTCTGGCTACGTTCGCATTAATTTAAACGAATATTGCATTGTATTGTAGACTCTCTGACAACACCGCGCTTGAGTGTAAACGTGTTTTTGCGTCAACTTCAGCTTCAGCCAAGGCAAAGAATGCTTATGTTGAATTTTATGCGAACTAAACGTGTGTGCTAATGATTATTGTTACATCACTGCTTATGAATTAAAAATGAGTTAAATCCACGGGTTATTGTCAAATTCAGCAAAAATTCAGACGTAATAAAAATGTATACAAATTTAACAACGAGCATTTATATGCACCCGTATGCAAGTTCAGCACTGTTTTCTGATCCAGACAAACTTCTAAAACGTTCGTTTTTCTACCAGTAACTATCAAAATTGCACGAAATGAAGCTTTCCATTCGCAGTTATTGATCGCGTAATTTTTCTGTTAGGCCTATCACGTGACAAACAATCATTTGAGTTTACTGATTGTCTTCGCTTTTCGTGCGTTTGCACCTGCACATCGAGCCTTTCATTAGTCCTGTGATCTGACGCCAAATAGATTAGCTTTATCGGTAGGTAATAAACGACTTAAAACTAACATGATGCATTCGGATCACGGTGAACTCAAGAACCTTTAGTTACCCTAAAGACTCTCCACTCTTTCTAAAGTTACTTGAACTGCGTTAACTAGAACTAATGTCATCATGCAGCGACAACGTCGATGACATTCAGCCGAAATCACGTAGGCTAAGTTTGCCGAAGAACGTAGGCCTATGTGCGATTTAGTTATGACAGTCTGACCTATCAGAAAACAGTCAGACTGTGAAACGCGACGACGGGCGAATGAAGGCCAACAGCGACCTCAGTGGTCATTTGCGACTGGGCGTCAGAGGGCAAAGGCCTTCGCGGCAGCACAGTGCAATGATGTGGCTCCATCATGCCTGGTGACGCAATTACTCAATGACTAGCGGCAGACGTATACATGTAGACTGGAAGCCGTAGCAGAACGACTGCGCCTTCATACAGTCTAATGACGTCGCGTCAGGTGTATCTCCCCACTCCCGTTTTCATCTTTCTTCCAATTATTTCCAACTTTTCCCTAACGAGCAGCTAATATAATGTTGCATGCAAGAACCACCAAGGTAATAAACTAAGGTAAAATATTCTCGAGACTTCGCCATATAATTCACTAACGTGTTTGAAATACTTTAAACATGTCTAAAATTTAATTAATAAACTAATTTTCGAAATTTGTGAAATGCACTACATTGACAACGCGCTTGCTTTTTGGAAGCGGTGTAGGCTGGTTCACGCTATAGCTATAAAAGACTAAAGCGTTTAGAAAACATTTTTCCATATTTGTAAGATGTAAATATTCAAGGACTTTGTATAAAAATGAAGAGTTGACAAATAAATCTTATCCTATAAGGTCTACAACTCTGCAATTTTAATTTGCAATTCTAAAAAGTTGTGATGCTATAGCATCTTTGCGAAAGTGACAACTAATTCGAGTCAATAATGTGACGGTAACGAATCATATTTTGCTGCTTATGTTGCTTATGTTGCTGAAGTATTATATTATATTATATTATGTAGTATCTGCCTACACGTGTATATTTTTCCGACTCGGCGGTCAACCTGTTTACTGGTACAAGCACCTGCACAGGTAACGTTCAGCCGCCAGCATGGACGCTGTGGACTGAGTGCATCGTCGTTGCCTCGATCGTCGCTTAAGCCCAAATTCCACCATTTCGATTTGCTACAGGCTCGTGCAACTAATTGCAAAGTATTTTGCCATACTGAGAAAATCGAAGTAAGTGCAGTAAAATCCAGTGGCGTCGTACCCGTGAGGCCCGCGAGAGTCCGGACGCCCAAATATTTTCAAAATACCAAAAAATATGTTTGTATAAAAACATTTTGCGCACGTAACAGGTTCTGGAGTATAGTATGTATTCCTTTGTATCCCCAGTGCACGAGCTAAGTAAATATGCAAAATAATTTTAAAACTGCGAGCTACTGTTAGCTCGAGTAGCCTAGGAGAACAAAAATAATGCATGAAAATGTGTAATTTAACGTTAATTTTTTTTGGAAAAATTTTTTCTGCACATATAATACTAATAAAATAATAATAATAAAGCGGATTTATACATGGCGCCTAAAAACAGAAGTCACTAGGCGCCGCAGTTTCAATCAGTCAAACAAACAAGAAAGCACCATATAGCACCAAGACCCTCATATAGGCTACTGGATAGAGTAGTGCCTTGTGGACACTGCAACTATTTTATCCGTGACTTGCAAAAATAACAAAAAATACACAGAAATGTGCTATTTTAACGTTGATTTTTCGAAAACGTTTCAGGAACCATAGTCCCTAGAGCCCAGTACTGGCCTTACTGAGGAAGAGCGCCCCTCTCCAGCTCCCCAGATCCAGTGCCTCAGCTTCCTCCTGCGCCTCACGAAAGTCTCATCGTCGTCAGGTCGACATTTCCCGCCTTTCCCAAATATTGCAACAGCATGACGCCCTTAGTAAAAATTCAATTTTGATGGTCTTGTGTTGTACGAATTGTCGTGAAGATGTTGCGCAGCAAGTCCACAAATCGAAATGGAAGCTAGTGGAGTTTGGGTGATGGCCGATGACGTTGGCACCGCAGTCGCTAGTGACATGGGCGACCCTGTGGTCGCGCGCTCGTCAGCCAACTATCATGAACACAGCACAGTGCCAGTGCCGTAGACAAGGGGGAGCTTAAGGGGCCCAGCCCCTGTTTTAAATTGTTGTCAAAAACGGATTCGTTACTCAAGAAAATAATTTAAGTTGTTGCGATTTCGGCTAAGGCTCCGTCTCAGACCCCGTTGCGCGAGGTCACAGGGCTCCTCCAAATCTCCTAGCTAGAATTTAGGGGTCCTACTTTTAAGGAGAGGAAAAGGAAAATAAAAAAGAAAGGGAGGGAGAGAAAGAGAAAGAAGGGGAGCGAAGCGGACTGAAGGGAGGGGAAGGAAAGCAAGCCCCTAATTCACATTTCTGGCTACGCCACTGCACACCGCAACATAAGTTCATTATCAGTTCTTCGCTTCCAGCGTCAATTCACTGAGCCAACGAAAACTCTGTCAAAAACGTTTGGTAAGCCTTCAGCGTTTAGTTTATACGTGACCACGTCGGCAACATTTGCAGAAATGATATACCCCAAAATTTGCAAAATGTACCAGAGCCGTCGACTTTTCGTGATAAATGTAATAGGCCTAAGTTTTGTCACAATACTCGTAAAAAGTAGACTCCTAGAACATCGCGACTAACTGTCTTATCTCCAATTAAGCCGCCGCTAATCTTACTCAATGTTTTGTAATAGTTTTTGCAAATGTTTTACCTCTTAAACATTTTAGCACGTCTTATTTTACCTGTAACCACTGTCTTCTGCAGCGTTACCTGAGTGAGGTATTACCTGCAGGTCTCAAATGTATCAATTTGCGATATCTTGTTTTCTTCTTTCTTCCGTGGAATGGGAATAGTATGCGTAAACCGCTCGCGAACACTGTACGCATGCAGCATCTGTTTGGATCACATGACGGGGGGAAAGTGTCCGGGGGGAATGTCCATCTCCCTTGCAAATCCACTCACGTCCATTATGTCACGCACAGCCTACGCATCACAGCATGCACTTCTATAAAACTACATAGGCGACGACGAATTGACGACATAGCTGCGCGTCAAGAGTTCAGGCGGTTGTAGCGGATAATCTGTCGGTTTCTTTCATTTTGAGTTTTGTTCCTCCGCGCTTGTGCAAATAAAGAGTACAACTAGTCACGGGCCTAATATGCGGAGACATGTCGCAAACTGTCGCATGCGGAAGATGGTGATCGAACTCCGGCAACATTCTGTAGAAGTCAGATGCTGCAACAACATCAGTCAGCGTTAATTAAGATCCCAGCCACGCAATCGTCAGCACGCAACTTCCCATTAACGATAGTTCCAGGCACTTGGTCACGAAATATCAACGGCTTTATGTCCACGTTTGTCTGCATGACGTCTTAGTTGTTTATAAGTAATGTATCGTACTGCACCATGCTGCAGAATAATAAATGTATATGCATTGTATAGAATTCTGGAGACTTTATCCATATTAATTTATAACCTTAATCAAGCACAAAGGTCGATAGCTCTTTTGTATAGTGAATGGAGAAACTCGCGTGTTTTACTGACTAGTATTGTTTAGTTTTGCATTTGTACTGCCAGTACTTTTTCTACAAATGTCCTCTCTTACTGCCGCGAGGCTTCAAAATATCTGAGTTTGAGTTGCGAGTTTTGAGTTTTTGGGACTCGACAATTTTCAGCCAAAAATGTCGAATTGGGCATTAGGGTTAGGTTAGGTTAGAATTAGGGTTGGGGTTAGAACCAGTGTTGAATTATACGGTTATGGTTTCCCGTCAAAACTCGAAACTCGAAATTCGACTCTTAAGTAGTTTGAAACTCGCCCGCTGCTGGTTGGCCGTGAAATGGGGAACAGCTCATCAAAACGAAATCCCGTCAGAACGAATTCCCGTTAGAACGAAAAACCAACAGATTGAATTCCACTAGAACGAAAGCTGTCAAATTTGTTCAGCTTCTTGCAACGTGTGTGGGCATTGGCGTTTCTTTCAGTTATTTCGATTGGACTGATGTTCAGTGAATTGAAGCTTGAGGCTGAACAACATCAAGTTTACGCTCTCAGTCTCCTTCAGTACAAGATGTACTTCGAGTGTCAGTGGCTGCATAACTCTGCTGTGCCGAAGCGAATGTGAAATGTTCAAAATGCGGCTAAAAAAGAAACGCAATAACAACGTCACAGAATGGTGGAACAGTAAGTGGAACCGTGCTGTGGACAAGTTAGGCCCGGGGTACTATGAAGCCATCATCCACCTCTAGAATCAGCAGGCTGACAACGAAAACGCCTATACGCGCAGATCGTTGCCGGAGTTCAGCCAGCGCCACGCCGCCGGAAATACGCCGAGAAAGACGAGCGAATCCAGGCATACATCGACCGCTGGATGTCACCACCGCAGCACGACACTGACCACAACGACCTATAAATATGAGGTATAATACCGCAGTAGTATACCGCCGAACAAAGTGACAATGAAATGATCGTCGTTCACGTTAAACGACTTTCACGCAGCGACTTTGTGTAATCCATTTTGATGAGCTCGCAGAACATCATCGATGTGTTATTAGCCAGACAATGAACGTGACATCCGTAGCGGTAATTAACCGCCAGTCTGTACGTGTTAGACAACTTTTACTTGCGCGAAACATCAAAGCGGTAGAATATAGACTTATGCATGATTACACATCACTATTCTCATCACGTGCAATCATTGCTGATAGTGGCGACACCATGAGTTTTCATTTAAAACAAATCGTTCGAGATCTGCCTGGACGTAAAAGATAAATTAAGATTTAAATCTCCAGATTGAAAATTTCGTGTGCGCCACTGGCCGCTAAGCCATAAAAAACTTCTAGCAATTTTAGTTCGAGAAAACCTGAGCTGCTCTATTGCAACGCTGCAGTCGCTAACCTGGAGGTATATTGATTCATAGTCGCCACTGACCAAAAGCCAGGACGCCTTTCAGGCTTACACAGTCATGTCTCTGGGCGCTTTACACCTGCTTTTAAGAGTTTAGACTCTATATTATCTTAACTAACAAATTTAATTTGAAACTTTATTATGCCTAGGCCTAGTTGGTTACCGCGGTCGCGCTTTTTGTCACCGCGACACCAGTAATCGTGTTGCATGAAAACAGCGAACAGTGCAATGTAAAATGACAATAATGCTATGGTGATGTTCTCTGCAGGACTTCATTTGAAATGCAGTACAATCACATGCACAGTAATGTAAAGTCGGAATACATAATAAAAAGACGACACAACGGATGCGCAACGCAACTCAACTAGCATATTAGTTCATAATGCATTTAAATGTAATTTGGCGGTAGTTAACGCAAGCTTATGTGAGTCAAACGTTATTATAGGCTTAATGTAACAAGAAATTTGAGCTAATGCTCACGAGAGGCGCAAAAGCCTATAGCAGTTCCGGTTCAGTAGTTTAGCTAAAAAAATTGGGTGTTTACGCTAAGTTAATATACAAATACCAAATTCTCTATCTGGATTGCATAACGATTATTCCGTGGCGCCATCTTGTGAATGATATAGACTTGTGTCGCAGCCCGAAATCGTCAAAAAATCCATAAAACCCCCTATTTTAGCGTTCAAGGTCATTTAATGTCATTGAATTTGACGCCAATCGAGAGGCAGTGTACGACTTCTTATTAGTGATTAATAGTAACCTAGGCTCTATCTCGCGCCGTTACTGAGATACAGCGACTTACTGCCCAAAATTCCCAAATTTTGCTCACCCCCTCTCATTTAGCACCCTTGTTCGGGGTGACCCCCTTCGAATTTATAGAAAAGCTTTACGGTTCCTGAAACTAGAGTCTTTCAGGCACCCGAGGGTGAAGATTTGGTGATCCTAGCTTGCACCGTTTTTGACTGATCCACCCGTGTGACAGACGGACAGACGGACGGACAGACAGAATTGCGATGGTTAAGACGCGCTGAAAGCAGTAGCTGCTTTCGCGCGTAAAAACGACAAATAGCACATAACGTACTCATCTAAGTAGTTTAAGTACGATACCGCAGTGTCTGGAGTGGTATAAGCCCGTACCGCGTACTCGATTATCCATTTTAGCAGTGCGGTACCCAGTACTTACATTGGCTACCGCTAGTCCCCGGAACCGCCGCAGTTCGCCGCCGCCGCCGCCGTACGGTTAAGGCCTCGGACCGCAACCAACCGTTAATACCCGTTTACACAACATAAAGCAAACTTAGAGCACACGCCGCGCACGTGTTTGTTGAATACGTTTGTTTCATGTTTGCTTTATCGTGTAAACGGGGTATAAGGTTTCACGTCGCCACCGCCACCGATAAGCTAGCGGTTTTAGCGGTTCAGAGAAAAAAATCAAACGATGTGTTGTGGTCACACTGCTGCAAGCAGAGCTGCCAGCACGAGTGCGCGTGTCCTCGTCAGTAGTCACAGTGGCAGTGGTGACAATCACCACTAATCGCTAATCGTATGTCGTTACGAATCACTTAAAAGCGGTTGCTTTGGGGTCTCAAAATTACTGCCACTGATAGCGGTCTGGACTGGCTTTAGACTAGTCGTTAAGGCTTTCGCAAACAGTTGGAAGGGGGAGGACTAGCTACCGCTAAACCGACTGCAAGTGCTGCAGCTGTGATGTTTAATCCTGGCGGTTGGTCTTTAAGATTCCCGTTCGCCTGGTCAGTCCGCGGTAATTACGCCGACCTCGCTATACATTTCGCTCCTGCTTCAATCCGTTATAGATCAAGTCGCAACAAACAACATCGATTTTTTGCATCCCTTGATTAACATTGCTTATAGGCGGATATAGCATAATTAGTTGTAAGCGTACAAATAACAAAGTAGCACTCTCTCGTGTGACCCACACGATATTTCCCTTTGCTATTTTAAAACGAACGAAAGTAAAATCTTTTGCCACGACATTTTGCCTATAAGAAAATTGGGCACATCGAATTAAAGTCGATTTACTCATTGTGTTCGGTGCTTAAAGACGCGTACATCACGATAAAAATGAACAGAAACGCCTTTCATTTTATTTCAACAAGTTCATTTCATTTCCGTCGTTCTGTACGTACCTTTAAAAAGGAAAAGCTGGATTTATCCTGTGTTTTTCTACACACTGTAATAAGCTGAGATAGCCATTTAGGCACTGTATTATGTTTTCGCCGAGTGCGCTGGTCTAGGCCCATACACGAGTATGTTTCGTTGCGGTGACATTTCCTGAATAATTCATAATTATTGGCGTGATAGCGTAATGGTGTGTGCGTTAATGCACTCCGGTTCGGAATATCGCGGGTTCAACCCTCGGCTGTAGCTACTACTATCACGTAATGACTCCAGGACAATTTGATTAGCCTGCATATAATGTTTGTCCCCGTCACCAAGCAACTTAATCTGAGTCTGGCCAAAAACTGTGATGCTCTGCGGCAGGGAGGGCTACTCCAAATCCAAGCCTGGAAGCCTGAAGTCGCCAGAGTGGCTGGCGTCTTATATATAGATTGATATCAAGTGTCAACTGTTTCACTTCATTATTAAACCTAAGGGCCTACATCCGATACGGTCGGGGTTTGGCTTAGTTGGAAACGTCGTTGGTTGCATCAACGAAGTTGGTCAACACCGTGCCCGGTTAGTACTTGGATGAGTGACCGTCGGCAAGCGAGTAAACCATTTCATTACGTAACCAGCCACCCAGGTCAACTCAGCCTGGCCATCCCTCTGTGGGTAGGCGCATTGAGTACCAGCGAAAGCTGGGACGTAAACAGGCACACCGCGCGATGCGCGATGCACAAGCTCTGTATCCGTAATCTCGCAGTGTAAACTGGTGTCTGCCTGAAGGCTAAAAAACGGGGATTAGCGCCGCCATATGAGCCTTGTGGCTCAAAAGTTTGCAAGGACATTACGTTACGTTACGTTTTTACTTCCGCCGAAAGCGACTATATTTTCGGGACTCTGTCTGTTTGCTTGTCTGCCTATTACTTACAGAGAAGTTATGCACATGTAGGTGGCGAATTTTGATAAAATTTCGGCAGGGTGCGGAATAGCCAAAGGAAAAACGGACTAGATTTCAGCGCCAATCAGAATTACGACTATCCGGATTTTATTGCATAACTATTTATTTGCTATTTTAATAATAAAAACAGCCTTCAGCTAAGATTTGAACTTTGTGAATGCTTCAGGTGTTGGAAAATATTGCTGGTATATTTTGTTTCTTTCCATTCCATTTTATATTTGACTCTTTGCCGTTGGCTATTATCCCATTTGCGTCCCACTTTGTACCACAAATTTTCATTATTGCCGTAACACAAACAATTTCTAAAACCAGAATTTTTATTTCTTTCCACGCCAATACGCAGTATATACTATCGGCTGCCGGAAGGCATGCGGTCGTAAATGCGTTCAAACGCGCTCCTGGACTGTAACAAGATTTTCGGTAAGAAAATAACGTGCATTTAAACATATAATTGATTTAGCACCGGGTAACGGTAACAACTTTCCAATGACACTGGCATTTCTGTAGTTGACAAACACAGAACATAACGTAGTTTTGCAAATATACAACAACAAGAAGCACAGATGCCAAGAATATGCTCAATATTATTAGGTCAATTGTTGTCCGATTTTAATAGGCCTACGTTTCTTTTGCGCTCAGGGAAAAACTGCAAAAAAACGGGATAAATATTGAATACCACAGATGTAAAAAACGCTTTAAAAAAGACGTTAAAAACGTAAAAAAACGTAAAAAATTAAAACGTTTAAAAACGTTAAATAAAAACGTTGGCCATGATTTGTTTAACCTCTTGCCCAATGCTTAATGCTGTAGGTGCAGTATAGGCCTACCTGGAACTATAGTCTAGGCCTAGATAAAAAACTTTGGTTAATTTTAATTTAACCGTGTGGTTATAAGACCGTAGCACTAGACTAATCAAATATACTACATAAAAACTTTTTACGTGGTGTATTTGGACTGACTAAGTAAAGTACCATCATTATGACCTATTAATTTGTTTCTGTAGTTCTAAAAGTGCTTATCAAAGTTCTTCATAGGTATTCCAATGCACGTTTTCTAAAAAATAAAAACAACGTTGGGAAAAATAAAAAAACTTTAAAAAACGTAAAAAAGTGGCAACAAACGTAAAAAAACGTTTTTACATCTATGTCAAATACTGTCACTTCGAATCAAATTTGTTGTCACGCGATTTTATGAAATCTCTCAAACTTTTTATTCGTGTTAGCCTAATTACGTAAAGTCGGATGTTAGTTTTCTTTCAATGTTGCCAACTGAATAGTCCTGTAAGACTTGCAGGTGCACAGTCGAACAATCAAATTTTCTGAGATCGTGCGGTTGCAGATCTAGGCTACGGCTAAGTGGTCGGTTTTGTTAGGGCTTTTCCACAACTATTCTACGTGTGCAAAAGTGGGATAAATGTTAAAATCAATCCACATTTGCCAACGTTATCAAGAAAATTTAAAGTGGCACATTTTATGGGGCAAAGCGTAATTTAAGCGCTAAACCATAGACGCTAAACAAAGTGTATGCAAATTACAGTGTTTATTAAGAATCTTTCCAATTTCCGAGATAATTAAACATTATGCTATATTTTCTAAATGAATTTTAACAGTCCCTCAATTCGGTCACAGCAGTAGAAAAGACAGCCTATTCGTTGGTAAATTTACACATGGTGGTATCAAAATATATTTTCACTTCTAATCACTTCTAATGTACCTTTACAACCAATAACTGATTTTTTGGAAATTCGTCGACAACAGCTTTATTCGACAGTTAAGGGATAAACCGTGTGACGCTTACTAGCGATTCTCTGGCTTAAGTAAGAAATATGACTTTAAAATACAGTAATTACAAGACGGCGAATTTTTTTCTGCAGCAAATCTATCGTGTCTGCTAGTGTCGCATAATGCTTTCCAAACAGTAAAATTTAATAAATGGCAACACAAAATGTGTGAGAGGCTGAGTGATAATAGCAATCGCAGTCGTTTCGCAGACCACAAGTAGCTGACAAGCCCGATCAAAACATGTCACGTCTGGCTTGTTTAACCGACGCGTTATCTCGTTATACACCGTGCAAATTCCCATAAGAAACTCTATCTTCTATTCGCACTGTTAGTCCGCCCGTAAGCGATAGCTTGCGGAAGCGGACTTAAGTTTTGCTGTGGTTTATTTTTTTTTCTTTTTTTCTCGCCGTGTAATCTCCGAGCTCCGTCGGCCGATCGGCGCGAAATTTTGCATGATGCTCCTAAGTATGTTCGATTTTATAATCCCGGGCCGAAATTTTGGGGAAGCCTGCCCAAAAAATTTTTAGGGGCCAAAAACATGCAAAATTTGGCCCGATTTCAGTCGACTTCGAAGTTCGGCGGCCAATTTCTTCGGAACGGATGAAGATATTCAAAATCGGTGAGTTACTCGTTCGACATCGATTCCTCCCGCGTTAGGCGAAACAAGTCCGGTGAAGTTCGGTCCAGTGACCTTGGAGAAAGCGCATTTTTCGGAAGACCATATTTCGGCCCCTAGGGGGTGCTGCGCCCCCAAATTTTTACGCGCGCTAGAGAATCACCAAGTCTTACTAGCGCACCCCCACCGGGGACGGGGGCCCCCTTACAACTTTTTTCAAAGGGGGATCAAAAATTGGCTTAAAATGAAATAAATGAGCCACTATAACTTCGGAGTTAGGGGGTGTAGCCCAACGAAACTTTGGCACTTGACGTGCCTCTAGGTGGGGGTGTTGACGCAAGTACAACTTTTGGGGGCACCGCCCCCCTTAAAATTTGGGAGGGCAAAAAACGTCCAAAATTTAGTACGTTTTACGACAACTTTCGAGTTTGACCGCAAATATCTCTAAAACCGATTAAGATAGCGACAAAATCTAAACGGCGTATCAAATACGGTTAATTCCGCGTTGAACAAAAAAAATTATGTAAATTTCGGTCTTCTATGAACCAAGTTATAATGGCTCATTTTGACCTACCTTAAGTCGCATTACCTGGAAGACCATATTTTGGCCCATAGGGGGTGCTGCGCCCCCAAATTTTTACACGCGCTAGAGAATGACCAAGTCTTACTAGCGCACCCCCCACCGGGGACGGGGGCCCCCCTCACAACTTTTTTCAAAGGGGGGGGTCAAAAATTGGCTTAAAATGGAATAAATGAGCCATTATAACTTTTGAGTTAGGGGGTGTAGCCCGACGAAACTTTGGCACTTGACGTGCCTCTAGGTGGGGGTGTTAACGCAAGTACAACTTTTGGGGGCA
>Ga0209367_1000430_pt1 | contig 40777 bp, 29 predicted proteins | sample WorMetLIZISLAND2_FD_187412 | JGI IMG/M metagenome (GOLD analysis project Ga0209367, IMG submission 187412) | Marine gutless worms symbiont microbial communities from Max Planck institute for Marine Microbiology, Germany - Olavius geniculatus... ...
ATAAATTTCATTTAAAGCTTGGTAATTGATAACATTTCAGTTCTAACCAGTCTTAGCAATGCAGTGAAGAAGAAATGTGGCTGCATTCTTACATTAACAACGAGATAAATGTAATTAGGTAAATGGCAATCTACCGCTAGTAATTTTCCGCTCTCTAGTGCGAGATCGCCGATCTACCGCTAGCACTGACCTTACAGAAACGAATTAATTGGTCACAGTGAAGTAGTTTATTTAGTTATTCCAAATATACAAAATAAAACTTTTTAACTCGCATATTTAGTTAGTTTAATGCTTTTGTCTTATGACCACACAGCTGAATTAAAATTAAATCAAGTTCTCTTTGTCTAAACTTATTCCAGGTATACTGCGCTTACAGCATTAGGCATTAGGCATTAGGCACGTTTTTAATTTTTCCTGGAACGTTTTTTACATCTATGGTGTGATTTATGCTTTAATGTATGAACTTCGGATTACTAATAGCCTACTAATAATAACAACGGTAGGCCTATATAATCAATAATATTATAGTCGTAAAATTAAATCAGTTTATTACAGTCACAGTTCAAAATCACATTGTACGTTTTGGAATATTAACGTTTTTTAGCGCTTTTCCTTTTCCTACGTTTTGCAACATTTTCGTCGTTTTCCATTGTTAGCTACAGCAATTCCGCACCATAAATTCCGCAAATTATCACCAGGGCAAGCTCGGAAGGTAGGTATAGTAATTTGCGGAATCGGGCTGATCACGTGATCATGCCCGTTAACCAATCATTTTCATTCCGCAGATTTCGTTCCGCAAATTACTTTCCGCATTCCGCATTTCCGCAAATTACCCATACCCGCAGATTACACCTACGTCGGTCCGCAAGTCCGCAGGTCTGCATTTTATCACAGCCCAACAGCACCAATGCGGATAGCCTAATGTTTAAGCCTTTCAATCTACGATCTCAAATCTGAGCCGTGTATAACAAGGCTACAATGCAGACAGATCTATATGATGGGCGTGGCAATATTAGTTAACGACTAGCAACGCTTCCCAGAGTAACTAAACACTAATGTAAACAGATCTTCAAACAGATCTAACAATGTCAACGACTCTTTCTTGCGTTCAGTGCAAACTGAAGCTCATAACTTGCATTAGTGACTACATTATTTAAAAAATTTACATCCCAAACATCAAAGAGTAACTAACAACTAAAATGTAAACAATGGCGATTAGTGATGGGCAGAATGATTCGACATAGAAGAAACCATATTTCCGGGAATTCATTCCCGAGAATTTTCCCCAGTGGCCCTGGAACGGATGCGGCATTTTTTTATCGTCATCATCATCATCGCCGTTGTCGTCGTCATCAATGGATATCCGGAAGCAAACCGAGGCCTCTAATATTTCCGTCCGAAGTAGATAACTTCAAGATGAATATCAACAAAAACTAAACTAATACTGTTTTTACATTGACTTCCGGTACTAGACGACGGATTTATAATCATAATACAAACTAAAACCACGCCAGATCAAATCTAAACGTCTCTTGAAACTACTAATACTGCATGCTCTACATTATGACAGTCATATCTCACAATAGCTTTAAGTAACGATCAAATTATCTATCTGGCATTCGAATTTCGCTGATCCAGTTTTGATATTCTTCCAGAAAATGTACGAAATGAATCTATAGTTGAATTAACACTAAATTTTTTAGACGCTGAAGCAAGAAGGCTGCTACAATGTGACGTCACAGTAACTATTGCAGAGAACAAGCTAGTTTAAGCACGCTTTTGTGGATTAATAATAACATCACGTTGGGTGCGTACTGCGTAACTTTGTTATCAGCCCGTTGTTGCGTGTGTTATTGCTTCCTCGGCGACCCATAGCGTTTTAACGAGCTTGTTTTTGTCGAGCAAAAACTAGGTCAGGTCACAGTGTGTAGTCCCTCGCGTCGTGTTGCCTGCCCCCGTGCTGCAGAGAATAGTAAACATCATCAACTAGCGCGCATCTGTAGGTTGCGCGTAGTATTTGCGCCGTTTTCTAGATAAAACGAGATGCTGCGAGCAGGGGAAGAAGTACGTCTTGCTTGCGAAAACTTTATAGTCGCTTTTCGGGTTAAGTTGATCGTGGAAGGTGGCCGATCGTGTAGGTTCCAGAGCGCTGGTTCATTGTCTTGAAGGAAACCGACCAGCTGACTGCTGCGGCGCGAACCGTGACCCACATCTTGTGCGGCACTGATCGTCGCTAACTTAACGAATTTTGCGTGATTTTCTAAGGTTTTTATACACGTACCTAAGTGTTCTGGATGTAACTGTAGTCTGTGACAGACACGATGCGTTCAGTACGTGCTCGAAACATTGGTAAGGTGGCGTGCATTCTGGGGTGCCAAGGAGTTCGGTGTCTGGCTAGCAGTGCCGCGGCGCTGACTGATGAGATCGATCGTTTTGCGCACTATCATCCTACGACTCTCAGTCTGCAGAAATTTATCGACTTTGGTGAGTTTCTGTCGGTAGCATGCGTATGACTGCATGTGGGGGTTTCAACTGTTGGAATGTGGCTGCAGATCTAACATTGTGTATTAAATGTATTATTTTGTAACTGTCTCGAGAGAAGTGGTGGTATACTTTTCAGGTGGCCAAGGAAGTGCCAGTATGACATACGACCCATTTCAATCGTGGCCCTTCCCATCTGCTTTTGTGGTGTCACAAAACATTGCAGTGGGTTAGGGGTATGACTAATTACCACAGCGGACTACAACTGACTATAAGTATTTGTGGGAACAATGGGAAAACGACATAAAAGACAAATGGACAGCGATGAAGATGACGGATGAAACGAACGGAGGAGATGTCGACGACGGCGAAGTCAAACGAGATGGGAAACGGACAGTGAAGATGATGACAAAACCAGATGAAAACGTTTCTTTTCTTCGTCTTTTATGTCGTTATCTCTGTTACAGTCAACTGTGGTCAGTTGTGGTTTATTGTGGTCACTGTGTGGCCTGTTGCGGTTCGTTGTGGTTCGTTGTGTCTGTTGTGGTTAGTAGTCATACGGGTGGGTTAGCGGTATGCTTAACTCCTGTGTCGATTCAGTATGTAGTATGTACTGCACTATTACTTAATATTATCATTTGCTTGCCTGGCCGTCAACTGTCAGCTGGTCCCTGTCAAAGGTCATCATCAGTTGTGTTCTGTCAGCTCAAGGACACATGTCATCAGACGGACCTACAGCAACTATGGAGACAGATTTTTTTGCTGCTGCAGGTCCTAAGCTCATCTGAGACAAATTGACATTAGCTGTGAACAGTTTAAGTGGCTGCTAAAGATATTTTGTCGGGTGTTGAGATCGCGGCACATTGTGGCTAACTGTTATACTGCACTTGCTAACCTATATTAATTTCTTAATTGCTTACTTATTTATTTGGTGCTGGTGCAGCAGATGCTGTGTTTTGTGAGCGGTGCAGAGGAAACCCCGATAGCAAAATCTCTTGTATGACATTACCCCTGTTGTAAGCAGCATACATATGCCTTTGAAATTAACCATGCCAAAAACATTATAGAAGTGTGATACCCCAATCAATTTCATGTTAAATGGGTAGGAAAGTGATTTAATTAAATGCTTATGTAGTCACATTCTTAAACGAATGCTTTTCACAAGTGTAAGTGGTTTGTTGCATGTTTTTTAGTGCTGGGGGTTCTGTTGGACACTTGTTTGATGTTTTAGTACCTTCCGGACTTCTTATCTTGCAGTTTGGGGTCTTCTTTTTTATTTATGTTCTCCCAGTAAGCTATCCAGTAACTATTTGGCATTTGCCTTTCACATGATGTAGTGCTTAGGGCACTGGGAAAAGCTGAGAGATGGCCACCTGTTTGAATGGGCACCTGCAGGTAAACAGCAGGTACAGACCTGTATACTAAGAATAGGTAGTAAATAGGCCAGTTAAGTAGACCTGCAGTCAGTCTCATACACCACAAGTCTATATCGTTCACAAGGTGGTGCCATGGAATTATCGTTATGCGATCCAGATAGACGACAATTTGGTATTTGTATATTAACTTAGGTGAACACCCTAATTTTCAGCTAAACTACTGAACCGGAACTGCTATAGGCTTTCGCGTGTCTCGTGAGCATTAGCTAAAATTTCTTGTTGATTAATGCTTGAAGGTGTTAAATTGTGAATGTAAACTTAACCTGCTTATATGCTTATAATAGTGCCGGTTTGATTCAATTCATTTCTCCTTATATATTTTTCGTATGATCCTTGAAAGTCCTTAAAAAGTACTTGAATTTGATTTTGGCCAATGGGCAAGAACCATGTCAACAGCTTCTTAATTTTGCACTATGACAGTGTCGTAATCACTGCCATAAAATACAAGGCCATGGCCTTGAGTGGCGAACTACTGTAGTGTAAATATAGTGTGCTGGTAACGCCACTTAGGATAATTGTGATATTGCCCTGATGATGAATGAGCGTTTTATAAGGTTGGCCTCTCTGTACAGCTGTTGTTTGCATAATAATGAGGATTGCTGCTGTGAGCATTGGCTGGCAAGTGTATTATAACACGGTTTTTATGTATCTGCTTGTGCAACTTTAGCCAGCAGTAGTCATTGTTTACTGTCTCAGCTCCTCATGCCTATGTGATAAGACAAGAAATAGAACTTAAGTTAAAGCAACAGTATCAAACAACCAATTCTGTTTTATAGCAGTATGCACATACCAAGATAAAACTTTTTGCAAGTGTGTATGGCGCCTACGTTTGCTTGGTGGTGATAAATGGAAACTGGAACATCTCCATTTAGTTTCTTTTACATTTTATTTCATTTCGTTGCACCTGTGCAAATCCATGCAACACAACTGTCGTTCATTGCCAGTGGCGGATTCAAGGGGGGGGAGAAGGGGAGGGGGCGGCCACCCCCTTTCCCCTATCGACCGGATGCATCTAAAACATATGAAAAATTTGCACCAAAATGCGTTATTTTTGCATCAAATTTTCAAACATTTTCGCTGGATGGGTCTATGCCAGACCCCAGACCCCACCCTCTACCCTTCCCCCCTATTCCAAGTTTCTGGATCCGCCACTATTCATTGCTGCGCACAAGTTTGTATTTTGCTTCATCTCTGATAAGAGTATAAGATAATAAGACGAAGTCAGTTGCAGTCTCCCAGTTATTTTAGCTGTTTTTATTTCATGGCACATTTGCAATTGCTCTGTGTGATGGTGAACAGTACTATTAGAACTACTCAGGCAGGCATGTGCGCCAGCAGCAGAAGCTATGCTGATCGCTGTGCTCAGTACAATGTAAATAGCAACAGTTGAGTTTGTAACAGTGAGTTAAAGCAGACTACTATGCCGCCAGTCTGCCGCTGAGTGATGTTCAGACTGAGACTACAGTGATGCAGCCAGGATTTGTCAGGGGGGAGATTCCATAATGAGCGTGAGTCTGAAACGGGGGCCTGGGGCAGTCCCAGTGGCGTCCGGATTCAGAGTTTCCGAGGTGGGAGTCATAAGGGCAAAACTACTGAAACTGAAAGCTTTTTTTTAGCTTTTTGACGTCCCACGGAAGCTGCCAGTTTGCCTTTTTCTGTATTTTGCAAAAGGAAACGATATATGTTGAATATTGTGCTAAAATTATCATGGGTCAAGTCATGGGGGTTTGAACCCAATCAACCCTTCTTTTTCCTTAATACGCCACTGGCAGACTAGACATCACGTGTCTAACCCTACATTGAGTGACTCCCCGTGACCCTAGCTTGCTGCTGCTAGGCTGCTGCAACTTTTTAACGCTCACACGGCAGCAGCTGTTGGTTGCCCCTAGTGGTAACCGTGTTCCGGCCAGCGGTATGCTGATAGAGGCGGCGGCTTAGCCTAGCGATATAACGTCAACGAAGTTAATCCACACGTTGAGCCGCGTTAACTCAGCCTGGCCGTTCTTCCATGGGTAGGCAAGATGAATATTGGTGATGGTTACAACCACCGCTGGGGAAGATGGAAGAAACGGCGAGTTCTGTGTGACAGTAGCTGGCCCTACAGTTGCCAGGACTCGTTTTTGCAGGGCGTCATTGGCCCGTCTGCTTATTGCTTAGTGTGTATTAGCTATAGCCGAGTGTCTGTCGTCTGCTCGTCCATTCATTACGCGGCGTCGGTATTTTTCTGTCAGATCACAAAATCTTCACTGTTGAGTCTCGAAGGACAGCATCTTTACAGATCGTCCAGAAAACCGAAAGGCGTCATTCCGCTCAAAGGCGTTAAAGCAGAGAGGGCAGGGAAAGTAGGCAGTTTTTTGTGGCCAGTAAGTCACAGTTTGCCAGAAACAGTGCTTGCACGGAGTGATAAAGATGAAAGGTTGTCTCGGCTCTTTATAGTAACCCATCTCAGAGTGCGGAGCGTCACCTGCCATACGTGATCACATCTGTCATTTAACACAGGTGAACGTGCCCCTGCCCCACCTTGACCCTGCAGCCAGACAGTCGAGTACACAGTTTATTTGAATTGGATGGATGAGTTGACCTTGGTGTCGGTTATATATCGAGGTGGTTCAGTCAGCCATTTTAGTATAGTAACCACTTGATAGCGACCCGACTGGAAGTCGAACCCAAAACCTCTTGATCGTACCCCTGTCGTCTTAATTGTGTCTACTATTGCCATATTTGCTGACGGCATGTGAATAGGAATTTAAGTGAAGTTGATGTTATTATCGGGTGCGTTTGTGTTTGTTTGAAGGTACAAAAGATGCCTCAGCACAGACTTCGTTCATCTTCCTCAGCAAAGAGTTGCCGGTGAGACTAGCGAACATCATGAAAGAGTTCTGTCTCCTGCCGCAGCGCTTGCTGCAGACGCCTTCAGTCAAACAGGTCGAACAGTGGTAAGTGTGTCTCTAGCTGTACGGATATTTTACGTTTTGCAAGGTAGTGTAGCGACATAATAGGTGTGGTGTGTATGCCACCGAGTAGCAAATTTCTTACAGAGTATACTGATGAAAAAATTGTGAAAATTGGTCACTATTTGGCGAAGCCCCCCCCCGAAGATATGTGCAATACAAGGTACAATAGCTTACTTTTTTGGCCCATCAGTGTACAGTGTACTATGAAAGTAATGTAACGTACTTATTTCATGTCCGTGATCGACGGCGTGTTCTGCCTGGACGCATGTGTGATATACAAACGGGAAACGCTCTCATTCGTCACGCTTGAGTGAGTGGAGTGAGATTACGGGCACTTATAACACCTTAGACACTGTAGTGAGAGATAGGAGGATTAAGCAGTTCACAACTTCATGAAATGATAATTAATATGATGCGATATTACTAAAACTGATACCCCGTTTACACGATCGAGCAAACATCGAGCAAACGTCGAGCAAATGTGTTCAAAATACACGTGATAATTGCTCGACGTCTGCTCGATGTTTGCTACCATTCATCCATCTATAGCTCAGCGAGCTATGGTAATTAGCATGCTAATTAGCAGAGCGGGCGGGTTGTAATTGGAAGGCCTATATAACACGTGATCAGCTGTGGGCTAAGCCTAGGCCTACATTTGAGCCAGGGGGTGGGGTTCCATCAGGCCTGCTTGATGTTTGCTCGATTGATCGTGTAAACGGGTATAAGATACAACTACTGTATGAGGTGACTTTGAAACGTGGGTCGTCAAACATGTTCAAAGCCTCTACTATACTGCTATAAAAGGGATGTAAAATGTTTTTGTCTGGCATGCCAGGGTTGCCCAGTGCTTGCGGCATTATGAGTAGCGTACAGCTCAGCTGTGCATGTTATTGCACAGTGTGTATTCAAATAGGTGAGATGATGTACGGCTAATAGGCCAGAGTACTATCGTTAGATGTAGGTTGCGGTAAATGCTGGCCTTGGCTGCTTGATTTATGGGTCTGGGCCTTGCCTGCTCGCCGTGTGTAAACAACGTGATAGATCCGTGCTCTTGGCGCAGGCTTCTCTTTATTGCGGCATGTTGTCGCTCGTGGATGTAAAAGCAAGCGCGCGCATGCAGGCAGGGGCAGTGCTTGGTAAACATGCGTATACAAAATGAGTCAGTCGTTTTTCTGGGTTTTGGTTCAGTGACCTTGCGTACAGTTCAGAGCACGAGGGACCAAGCAAGAAAAGCCAGCCATAAGAAGAGATGAAATTTGCATTTTTGCACAAAGTCGTCGTTTATAGAAATAGTCATGGCTGCTGAAATGTTGTTAAACTGACGAAATGTACTTTCTACTACTTTAATGTCCATTAAAGTGTATGGATTAAAGTGTATGGAACCTGCATGTTTAAAATCGCCCCTTCCCCGGCTGACCTACCGTTCACTGAATGGCACTGCAGTGCACCCAGTTACCTGTAGTCATAATTCGCTTTGGACAATGTATCCAGTCAGCAGAGGCTTAAGTCACTAAGGTCAGCCTCCACCACCTCCTTGCTACAGTCCAGTGGGCAAACGAGGCTTAACGAGCATTCCCGCTGCCCACCTGTGGAACGACCTTCTACAGTCATGACCTTGCAGTGTACCGTCAGTCTCCGTCTTCAGACAGCGTCTCAAGACTTCCCGGTTTCGTCACTGGTATCCGGTGTCGGGAGTTATTTACTGACTTTGTTCTAGAAACATTGCTTATTATTCGGGCACGTCTCTCAGAACTGATGATGTTGATAATGCTAATGCTGTCCTGTAGGCTGCATTGTGTCTCTGCCCGTCCGTCTACCCATATGGGGCCGGGCTCCTAGTTGAAAACGAATGGCAGGAAAACCTAAATTGGCGTACTTGACTGTTCCCCACGACGTAGTATATTGAGAATGCTGATTTCGAGTTGGGAAGGTTTAAGCGTAAGGTCCTTACCTTACCTTACCTTACCTTCCGAGTGGACGCCACCGAAAAGCAGCATCCAGCGTTCAGGCCACCAGGTGGGCCCATTGCGCGTCCGTCCGCATAAAGCCAGAGGCTATAGGAATCTCCCTGATGCTTTCGCAAGCTTCAGGAGTAGAGGCCAAGGTATGTTACGTAACTCGTTACACTCCATACAGTAAAAGTCTAGATGAATTAAGTCTAGTAGAAGCGTAAGGTCACTGAAGTTCGAAAATTTCTGAAAAAAATGGCATCTCCTGTAGTGGCAGTTCTGGCCGCCAGTAGTCGAAGTGTGTTGCATAAAAAGCACGCTGAAGGTTGCAGACATGGTGTAGGCCTGCGCGAGAGACGTGAGAGATGCTAAGGGTAATTTATCAACGTAATTGGAGGTAGGTAATTCCGCCAGTAATGCAGGTAGTTAAGCCCGTAATCTGTCATTTTTTTGTCGTTGATCATTTGCTGCTTACATGGTTATTGCATCAGGAGGACTTTGCAACTGTTTGGAACAATTCATTGTGTTCCCTTTGTTGCGGACTGCACCAGTTGCAGCTGCTGCTTGTTGGCTTCTGCTTTTTATGATTCCAAGTTCAGGAGGATCAACAGGAGAAGGGGTTGAAGAAGTCCTTTTTCCCAAAGGGCCCGGGGCCATGATTATGGTAGTACGGGGCTTTCTATGCCAAATATGCCAAACTGCATTAGTTTTCGCTTCATAAATGCACATGTTTGCAGTGAAACTAAATGATGTCGGTATTTGCTTTGCACCCACGAAACAGTGGCTTAGGCAGGGGGAAAGCCCCCCAATCTTCCAGACAGGACGTAAGCGTATGTTTAAACTACACCAAATTTGCCAGTTCGGTTCGTTTATTCTTTGAGAAATAAACAAATAATTACAATTGTTGCCACCAGATCTCATTTTTTGAAGCTAAAATGCACCAAATTCGATTTCGGCTGCGGCTTTGCCCCAGACCCCGCTAGGGGAGTTCACAGCGCTCTCCCAGACTCCCTAGCTGGATCTTAGGGCGTTCTGCTTCTAAGGGAAAGTAAGGGGAAAAGTGGAGGACAGCGAAGGGTAAGGAGGAGTAAGGAAGGGAGGAAAAGGGAGAGGAGGAAGGAAAAGGGAAAGGAAGGGGGAGCAAAGAAAGATGAGGCCCCCCAACTGAAATTTTTGGCTACTCTGCTGCCACGAAATGCTTTTTCTGGGCTCAGTTTACTGTTAATGAAGAAGCAGGACATTGTCAGAAACAGGGTGTAATATTTGTAGATATTTACAGTTAATTTTCTGTGCAAGTTTTATGTGTGCTGCGATAAATTGTATACCCATCTGATCATTCTGATGAGTCTCAAATTTCACGATGGTCGTTGATGGAACTCTTATTCTGCCAATATGGTAATGTGGAAATCTAGAAGGTTTTTAATCCACCAAACAGAAAGACCATGCTGAATAGTTGAGGCCTGCGCACTGATAGAGAGGTAAAAAGGTAAGTGGCGTACTTGAGTTTTGATGTATTGTGCTGCTTGTTGCCTACGACTTCTACACAAGTCGTCGGCTCATGACCAGAAGCTCTTTCATGGCAAGCCATCGAGGCAAAAAACCCTACTTTCATGGACCCAAACCACACCATCGTCTGATATATGTATTTGTTATTATATGGACTGTAGACTGAACTGACTTGCTTGGTCTTTTGCAGGTATGAACAGAGTTTTGAAGACATGCTCAGGTTTCAGAATGTAGACGCCACATCTCCTGTCACACTGCGCAAGTAAGTAAAATAAAATATAGTCTGTTTGTCAAGTGTTAACGTTGATGCAAACTGCTTTGTCTGCCAGATGTTGCTGTTTTATTCGTTGTTCAAAGTGCATAGTGCTTTCATTTTATTACTCTATTTTATTTTTCTGTTTTCCTGTCATTTGTTGTGCAGTCGTCCTAGCAGTCTGCCTTAGACTGATCATGGGTCTTACTCTTGTCTGTCCATCGTATACGGGTTCTTCATTATTAAAAGACATAGAGAAAACCAATATTGCTGTGAACATTTCCTATGGTAGTAGTAACTGGTGTACCAGACTTCAGTGCCGGATTAAGGTGGATGCTACTAATGCTGCAGCATTAGGCCTATTCATAAAATAGGCTCACGGCCATAGAGTGGACAAGAAATTTTTGTGGGTGTTTTTTTTGGTTGCACACAGTTGGTGCACAATGACTCGAGATATGGGTCTTAACCTACTGAAAAAGGTGTCCCAGATGGCTTATTTTTGACCTCAGATATGCATAATGTCCGTTTTTAGCTAAAAATGCACGGAATTTATTTTTGGTTTCCCCACTTGACGTCATTTTCAGCGCCTAGGATGCCTTGACCTTAAACCTATATCGCCTAATATTGATGATGGATTGACACCACTGGTTGTTTGTGGCTTTCCAAGGTTCAGTGAGACGTTAGATACAATTCGTAACCGGCATTCATCGGTGGTGGAGACGATGGCTCAAGGAGTTCTTGAGATGAAAGCCACCTGCGATGAGATCCCTCCACACATTGAAGATCGTATTCAGTATTTCCTCGACCGATTCTACCTTAACCGCATCAGCATTCGCATGCTTATACACCAGCACTGTGAGTTTGTTTTTCTGCAGCTTTTAGGTCACAAATTTTTATTAAAAATTTGATTGCAAAGGCTTGTTTTGATTTCAAGTAGCTTTCATGTTATATTATTATGCTTTTCCGTGTGTATTACCTGTTAGGTATGATTTTCTTTATTTTCATACATTACTTGTGCAGCTGTCACTTGTCAGTTGAAGGCAGCTTACTTACTTACCATTACATATTTCCCAAATAAGGAGCTGGTTTTAGGTATGCTCCAAATGAGTCAGTATAGTAAACATATTACAAAATGACTCACATGGTGAGTACAGAATTACACACCGTGTCTAGTTGGCTGCAAGTAATGAAAAATGCAAAAATGGCGTGAACTATGTAGAGTCAAAAATTAGCCCAAATATTAGGTTTCCGATTGAAGCATAAAAAAGTTGTTGCCAAACAGCCGCTTAAAGTTTGTGAATGTTGTCAGACTGCTGTTTTTTTTTCTCCGTCAGTTAGTGACGCTTTGGTGATTGACAGAATGCACTGGGCTGTTGCTGCTGATGAAAAGCAGATTTAGTTGTATTTTTTCAAGCCAGTGGACATTGCTACAGAATACTGTTTATACTGCTATCGTCTTCTCTCCAGTGTCGACTGACTCAGACTTTGGCTGGTTAATGTACAAAAATGTACTGTGCACTGTTTAGTATATTTGTGATATCATGAATTACAACAATGTCACATTTGCTACAAGGAATACACACGGGAAAAATATGCATTTTATTCACCGATGTACAGATTTTGAAAAGTTTTTTTAATCTAAAATATTGAGTTGCAAAACTTTTTGAACGCATCTCGCAGATGTGTGTTTCTGTGTTGCTAGTATTATACTTCACGAAGCTTGATCGCAACCGACGTCATATTGAGTCGATCGACGTCAAATGTGATGTAAAGCATATCGTTGAAGGTATGTTTAGCAACAAATATTTCCCTTAATGTACAGATTAAATTGTAACATGCTGGTATGTGTATGTAACGTATCTGTAATGTAGTAAATGTACATTTGCCACTGAGTGGTAACTCTAGAACTGTAGTTTTCCAAGGGACTAGTGCCATCGATAATTTTTCAAATATTATCTTGCATTATCTTGTATTTTAATATATTTTTCTTTCACTTATTCAGTGCATTAAAGTGAGAATTTGGGTAATACAAGGTCAGTGTTTATTAGTCAATAATAAAAAATCATTTGGAAGAAAAGAAAAAGTCACATGTGAGCTTTTGATTGGCATCAGTAAATATACTGAATGACTGAATTAATAAACAGTAGCACCATGGCCAGTTGTGGGGCCAGAGGGCAATTGCTCTTTCCCCCAAACTTTGAGCTGTTGGATAATTGTCGGAAAATTTTCTTTTCTTTTTTTCTCTCCAAAAATGCAAAATAAAGATAAAAAGCCCCATTATGTAGAAATTTAGGCCCAAAATTGAAATTTTGAGTGCCCATAGTCTTCTGTGTTGAAAATTTATCGGAATTCTGTCAGAAATTTGTTGTATCGGTCGGAAAATTGCAGCTTACGGCCTTCCCTACTTTTTCAACTCATGGTGCCGCTGTTGATAAAATAAGCACTGTGCACCTGGGGGCTAATTTACAAAACATCGTAAAACAATCATAAAATTGACGTAAAATCTTCGTCGTCATATCTTTATCGTAAATCAACAAGTTACGATGTCGTAAGATTGTTGCAAAAACGTTGTATCCGAATTTTGGAAGCTGATGTTACAAGTTCGTAACTCTCTCACAATTTTCTCATAACACTGTAGTCGCTAAAATTAGCCAGCCACTCAACCATCGTTTTGTTGACATCAACCACGACTTCAACCAATCGCGATGCGGTGTTACTGAGCTGTCGGTGCAGGGCGCTGCATGCCAATCGTCTGCTTCTGCTGTTGCCAATGGTTACCAATGTAAGCAATAACAAGTGAACTGATTTTGTGGCGATTTTGCTGCCTGAAGTTACCGCAGACGAAATTTATACATATTATGGCACTATGTGAGAATCATATAATAACGAAAAATCGAAATAATTACTGCATGTGTGCTTGATGCTGTCATGTCGTAACTTTGTCGTATGTTTCTCGTAACTTTCTTGTACAATTTTTTGTAAATCTCGTTTTATCGTACATCTGTCATAAACCTGCCGTATGTCGTAACGTTGTTGTAAATTTGTCTTATGATGTTTTAGATGCATATGAGAATGCTCGTTTCCTCTGTGAACAGTATTACGCAACTGCTCCTGGCTGTGATATCGAATGCTACAATCGTAAGTTGCACAACTTTTGTTCATTCATTCATTCATTCAAAGTTTAATAAAAACAGGCAAAATGCTGTTACACAGTAAAAACGAGTGAAGCTCAATGAAACGATACGAATAGTCTAAGCTAGTCTAATACAAATTGTCATTATAGAGCATTCTTATAATAGTTTTTGTCATTGGTGACTGATGTACGATCAGGAAGTTGAAAGTTGTGACTTCGGTCACGAAGACTGTAGTGCTGCTCGCATTCAGGAGGAAGTAGCAGATGTAGTAGGTGCTGACTGTTGCCTGTAATCTGTGAAAAAAGTTTGTTGTTTGTTTTACTGCCTGCTTCAGATCATTTATCAACAGTTTGAAAGTTCTCAACATGCTTAAGTTCGTAACAAACTGTAGTATATCAACAGCAAAATTTGCCATTCAGTCATTCAGAATGACTGTGAACAAATTAGCATAAAAACAAATTGTGTTGTTTTTCATTGCTTTAGTACAGAAATGCATAAAGAAGTTAACATCGTACTGTAAAGTTGCAGAAACTAACAAAAACCTTATTTGGCAGAAACCTGCCAACCTTGGTTTAAACTGAAGATGCCAAACAAATTTAGTTCAGTTTGATCTTTGCCTTGTCGTCTTCAATAGAACATATCCCGCAGACCACTTCTTTCCATCCATCTCTGTTCTGTGATGTCGCCGCCATTTTTCTCCAGTTATACTTGACGCCCGATCTCTTTTTCAGCTGTTCTTTGGTTTGCTTTTTTTCTGTGACCTTGTGGTGTCCAGATGTTAATGTTAGTTTGTCACTGGTGTAACAGTAGGTTACTGTGGTGTTATTTTGTCAGCGTACGTTCCAGAATCGGACGACAAAAAGATTGTTATACCGTACGTGCCATCACACTTGCATCACATGATGTTTGAGCTCATGAAGGTTGGTTTGTTTGTTTTTTTAGCTTTATGAGTTTTATTTAGGTATGAATTGCTTCGTTGATGGGCAGCACCAGGCTGGCTGTTTTTGTATTTACTTCTAAGCCGTTTTCAGCACTTTTGTTGCAGTTTTTGTTGTCAGCTGAAAACAAGCAATTACCATTGAACCTCAAATAGAAGACCCTTGGTTATTATTAGTACAAGTTGTTCTGACCCACGGCATGTATGCAGGACCTGGCATTTACACGGTGTTTCATAAAAAGGACCCCTTTTTGTTTTTTTCATAATTTACTCAAATTATGAGCAACTTACTTGAAATTTTTACCAGTTGTAGCTGAAGAAATACTAATTTGAAATATTTGAACTAAATATGGCAGTTGATTAAATGTTCTTTGCTAATCATGATGTAACGCTGCTGACATCATAATGTGTCACAGGTACAAACTTGCTAGTCTCAACTGGTGCTGTCAGTTGCTACCCTGCTTCAATGGTGAACTTAACCTGGTTTGCTAATGAAAAATGTTTATCGTGTTAGCATTGAGCAACATGGAAACATGAAATCGGGCGTCTTGTGATCCAAAAACTCAACATCTTGCAAGCTCGGTGTGATAGTGCACTGTTTTGCTTGAACATGTGAAAGACCAACTATCGCCACAGACACGTAAATTCAATCGCTTTGCACGTTTTTGTGGCTGGAACTGTAAAACTTCAAATATTTGACACCAACAAACCAGATTTTTCACCATTGAAGCAGGGTAGCAACTGGCAGCACCAATTGGGATTAGCCAGCTACAGTTGGTAAAAATTTCATGCAAATAGCTCATCATTTGAGTGAATTATGAAAAAAAACAAAATGGGGTCCTTTTTATGAAACACTGTGTATATGGGATCCAGCTTTCCGGGGCCTACTGGTAGTTTACCATATTTCTGTAATAGTCAGAAAACTGTTGTTTCTTATGTATCACATATACCTGTATCCTAGTCATGTCGGCTTGTACCTGGGAACTAAGACCCAACTGTTATTATTACAAATTACCATGACCCTTGGTTTGTATCCAGTACCTGGCATTTATCTGGGACACAATTTCTGTTTGAAGTTTTACGATAACTGAAATGGTGTATTGTAGCATGGCTGCAGTGTTTACTGGTGGTCTGTGTGATTGTGGCTGTTGGTAGAATGCTTTGCGAGCGGTCGTTGAGTACCACAGCATGGACGATGCTTTGCCAAACCTAAAAGTACTCATCTGTAGGGGCTGCAAAGATGTCACAATCAAGGTCAGTAACATCGGCATTTTTTTGATTGCCTGTATATTCAATTGCTTTTTGTCCAGTACAATACATATGTGACAGGGTGCACACATAACGGTTAAGTGGTTTTTTTATGCTTTTAAAGATGTTTTCATCTGCATTTTGTAGGACTTTCCATGACTATTCATATCCATTTTCCACGTCCTTCCCGGACTGTTTAATCAAGAAGATAACGACTAAGTTTGATTTTTTGTACGCTAAATCAATTAATGAAAGTACTAAACCTGTGGCACATAACATTGAATAACACTGTTCATAATTACAGCAACCAAAATATTGAAGTGTGTGACGGTAGACAACAATAATGTATGTAAAGGTGGAAAACATGTGCATGGGTCTAAAATGCAGCAATCGTGTGGTTTATTTTTAACGAATTTTTATTTCTGGAAAATTTGGGTTTTAAATGAAATAACTCCTGATCTGTGTACATCTTTAATATGTGTTACACATGACAGACCTTTTATTTAGACTGATGCACGTAAAGTTTCTGATGTGCTCTGGCATTGCAGTTAGTAAAGAGCAAATGGAAATTTTTGTCTGTCCAGTTGGTTGGTATGTCTATATGACCTGTGTTAAGTAGACTGTAAGAGTTTCATGCAGAATTGCATAAAATTGCTTTAGCAGTCCTGGACTTTGCTTTTGCTGAGTTAGTTTTTCGTTACGATTCTCAGAACCAATGATTTCTAGTGATCTGGTTGCCATATCTTCGGAACCTTCAGATTTAAAGCCAGTATTATTATGCAGTGTCATCAGGTGTTTTGTTGGCTTTCCATTGAACCTGAAATGCTTGACTGAATGATGCTTCACTTTGTGGTAAAATCTGTTTTCATCTTGGTTTAACTAGATTTTTATGTTTTACTTTCGGAGACATTTGTTTGAAAATGAATAAAGATACTCTCCTACTGTCAGTGACAGATAAGTTTTGTGCTTCGTTGAAGCTGTTTACAATAACCCGTCTGTGGCTAAACTAATGATGTTGATCTACTGTAACATACCGTGAGTTTGATGTGTGGACTGCTTAGTTGCTGGACGAAGGTGGAGGCATACGTCGGAGTGAGCTGCACAAGTTGTTCAACTATATGTACTCCACCGCCCCACGGCCGCCATCACCAGATGCTGCCGATACAACTCCACTAGTTAGTACACTGACAACTTGTTGACACTAGCCAGTTGCTGCAGCACTTAGCTCTGTACTTGGCTGGTCATTTTGCTGTAGACTTTGGTATTTGAAATTCATCTACTGTCGATGAAACATTTCTACTATTGGGTATAATGTGTAAGACTTTGGGTTTGGGTTTGCGTTGGCTTGCTGTCTACAGACCGGGATAAGCACCAGCCCCAGTTTTCATATCAAGTAAAAGTCAGCCTGCTTTTGTTACATGTACTGCGCTATTGTTTTATACCATACTGTTATGCCCTACTGTCAGCACAGGTCTCAAGTTGGTTATCCAATCTATCGTTCAGCTGCTTTTAGCTATACGAGTATCCTGGCTGCTACCAACTCCATTCACTGTTCTCTTCCTTTTGCATTGTCACTCGCTGCCATTTTTTGTCTTTCAGATGTTTTCATGAACTTGGTTACGCTGACTCTTCTAAGGTCTTCTACAACATAGTCCATCCAACTTGTCCATGCTTTTATTCTTGATCTTTGATGTCAAAGCTAACGAATTATTTGTATTTTATCTAGTGTACTGTAATGTATTGTTGTTTTTTTGCTTGTGTATTGCATATTATTCACTGTTATTTACAGGCTGGCTATGGCTACGGCTTGCCGCTGTCCCGTCTCTATGCAAAGTATTTCAACGGCGATCTGTGGGTCACTTCCGTTGACGGCTATGGTACTGATGCCATGGTCTGCCTGAAGGTAACATTAGCAGAGTCGATTCTTTTTATCATTATTTTTTTTCTGTACTTTTATGTAATGCTATTGGTTGGGCAAGCATATCCAGCATATGAAAATATTACACCAACGTTTGTCAGTTTATATTCTCATTCATTCATATTCAGATATTCATGCTATTTGTCTAAGATAACAGTTGGCTAACGACAACTGTCATGTATGATAAAATTAACTAGAATAAAATGCCAGCCATGAGGGATCGCCACTACCTGCCACTAGACACAGGTGACCGCGCCCCGCCTTAACCCCTTTCAGGCAGGCCGGTACTTGGTTTCCCGACCCCAGAGGGATGGAAGGCTGCTTTGACTTGATTAGTTGGTTATATTGTCACCTATTACGGTTGTAACAACATGATAGCGACCCAACCAGTAGTTGAACCCACAACTCTTGATCATTAGTCCTATGTGCTAACCATTACACCTCCAAGCCACTAGTGCAGTGCATTGGTAGTGTGTCTTGCAGAAGCACGGGATTCATGCTGTGCATGTGGACGCTGATGTACGAGCAGAGGCGTGTTCAGTTGCCAAGCCGCTTGGTAACGCTTGCCAAGCTGCCTATTGAACGGACTGCTTTGCTTGCTCGTAGACGTCATGAAAATATAGCGACAGTTGAACGAATAAATTTCCAAAAGTTGTAAATAATTGTAATTTTTTTTCCTGTGCAATCCATTAGTAACAACGTGATGCTAGTGATACTACTCAAAACATTCCGCACTGACAAGATGAAAATATGCAGCGATTTGCGCTAATATGTCAAATTGCGTCATCCATTCTTTCAATTTGTTTGTAAACAAACAGCAGCAAGTGTGAGGTGCTTGCTGTGCTAGCCAAGTCGCTTGGCAAGCAGTACCATGCTGCTTGGCTATTTTGAACACACATCACTGATGTAAAAGGTAAAGGTCCGGTACTTGCTATAGTGCTTCTTGCATAAGTAAGCTACTATTTGTTTCCCGTCCTGCTGGGGGTAGGAAGCTGAGTTGACCTGAGCATGCAGTACATTCGCAACTTGGTGCATCGTCTCATTGCACTGACTACTATTACGTGACTTCACTGTTTAGGCTTATTGTTACGTGTCCTTGTAGTCTTAGGACTTAATGCCATGCTAAAGTTAATTCGTCCTTCATCATCATCATCATCATCAACTTGCTCAAGATTGCTTGCAAATGACACGTGGTGAGAATTGAAGTGCAGTTCGAAAGTTGTTAGTCAAAACCAGCCGCTTGATCTTCTGCACCCACACAGGCATACGGGTGTGAAACAGCTTGCCCAGAGTTGTTACTTGGGAGTTGAACCAGCGATCTCTTGGTCCCGAATCATACACTCTAACCACTGCCCAGCCACAATGCCCAAGCTACTCAAAATATTGTTGTGCTAATGTGGTTGCAGTTACTGCCCCAAGATGCTAGCGAGTTGTTGCCGATATACAACAAGACATCTCTGAGCAAGTACCTGCAGTCGAAGCAGGTTGCCGATTGGAGTGATTCGGGACACGGACTCGGTGGAAAGATGCCCACCAACGGCTATCACAGCAATCGCGTCCGACGATGCTGACTGAGTGACAGCATATCAACATTTCTGCCCGCAAACTGGTGTCTAGTGTGTCTGCAGAACTCTACATGCTGCAAGTCGTCGACGTTTTTGGCAGGAGTTATTAGTGCGTGGACATCTTGGCCAGAGATCGGTTTTGCGTGCCGGTTATCATTAGATGCGCTTTGATCTGTTTGGCTGATGCGACTGTGTGACCAACTGCTGCATCTGAATGCTGTATCCTCTAGAGGTGCACCGACAAGGCGTTGGCCCATTGACCGTGCCTGACAATTGGCCGATTATCGTCTGATTGCTGGTTGTTGTAATTTGCAGCGTTACAAGCAGGTGCTTCTCTAGTAACGGCAGTAGACAGTCAGTCATAGCTTAGCTGTGATTCTCCATGTTGGTGCGTGCACTGTCGTTTTCCAACATTTGTATATTACTTCTAAAATAGCAGATGTTGTGATATCGTGGCTGACCGTGTCCCATTCATACGAATGAGTAGATTTGCATTTATGGTCATCTTTACCTCCGTTAAGGAGGTAATGTTTTTGCCGGTTTTTGTCTGTTTGTCTGTCTGTGTGTTAGCAAGATAACTCAAAAAGTTATGGACGGATCTTTCTGAAATTTTGAGGATATGTTGGGCATGGCATAAACTACCAGTGATTCAATTTTGGGGGTGATCCGGCTGGAATCCTGGATTCTGGATCACTTTGAAATTTTCGTTACCATTGCGTTAAAGGGGGCATAAGCGAACCGCTGCAAAACCGAAGATGGTGACGCCTCCTGGCAAATAGCTTTGCTTTGGCGGAGGTACCTGCGGGCTATGACTGCTTTCTAGTTAGTGATAGGGTCTTGAAGACCAGTGCACTCCGTGTTTTTGGTTTGTTTGTTTGTTTTTATTTAAATTTTCATGTTGTTTCTGTTGTGCGTAATCTTGTTTTTGTTATGTGAAGTTCAATGTAATTTCAAAACTTTCATTTTTATGGTTCTTCGATTTCAAAGGCTTTCTCTGTCTAAAGCAATATAATTTTTTTCAAAATTTTCGTACAACTATCATTGCTGCTTTGGCAGAAGTTTAAATCAGGGCAAGGGTTGTTTTTAATATTTAATGGTGATATCCCTTAATGTTTACACTAGTTTTCTGAGTACGGTAGTAAAGTTTTGAGTTTTGACAGTATAATATATGTATATAAGAGCAGGCATGCGTAAGCATGAGAATCAAGTGGACCAACCAGGCAAACGTCAGGTGTGAATTTGTGATATTAATGGTCGTACATGTAACTGTAAAGGGTTTTTTTACTGTACATGTGATGTCTGAGTTTTTGAGGTTTATTATTGTGCAATGACTGCAAGAAGTGGAAGCTGTTTATGTCGAAAATTATTGTCACTTTTACTTTGAAATTGAACAGCCGGTAATTGCAGCATTTTTATTCACTTTCCAGATGTTTCTGACCAACTTTCTGCTTCTGTCCTTGCTATGAGCTTCGATACTGTTTACAGTTTCAAAGTGCTCTCGTTGGTATTTGGACTTCTTGTTCTGTCAGTTGCATTCGGTTGTGCGCTGTAAATTTTCAGCCGTAACAAAGAGATTTGTTGTATTTTCTAATGTACAGCATGCACTGTAATTTATGTAAATAAATTTTAGCATTTAGTTTATACCTGCTGTTTTTGTATTTTATTTTCACTTTTGTTGAGAAAGTTATGCTTTTGCTGTATTTTGTTGATGGTTGGTTTGTCTGTTAGCACATCTGGAGCTCTGGCATTATGAAAAAAACTTTCCGTAAAAGTCCTTACCAAGCCTGCCTTTAGGGTGGTGGTGCTGATCTAAGTTTCATTAGCCCTTCAGCCAGACACCAGATTACACTGCAAGACTAAGAATACCAAACTAGTGCATTGCACTGTGTGCCTGTTAACACGCCAGCTTTCGCCCGTACTCATTGCACCTCCCATGGAGGGATGGCCAGGCTGAGTGCTACAGAACTACACATATCAGTTGTCGGGATTAGTGAAAAAGTTACTGGTGAATTGTGGTGAAAGTTATTGCAGTTGTTAGCCTTGGGACAAGAATCAGTTGATTGGACTTTTTCCAGCACAGAGCGAGCAGACTTCTTTTGCTTGTTTTTATGTGAACTAGTGCATTAGCAATATGTGCTAATATTCACATGCAATCGTGAAGTGTCACCACTGACTTAAATAGTGCATAGTGCACGATGTGAGCTATAGACAGTAGGTGTGTGGTAATGATTTTAGCCGAGGTTTGTACTGTTTGAGTGCTTTTTAGTTCATGGCATGTTATTTACCAGTCATTCATAGTGGCCACGTGTTTTGTTAATGCTGGCATAAAACTTCACGTCGACCCGGTCTTTATCAATTGAGGAGTTTTGTACGAATATGCCGAGTGAGGTTCTGCTTGTTTCCGCAGTTGGCGCTAGTGCAGTCTTTCAGCCAATTTTAACCGGTTTTTTTTTTGTTTGTTAGTACCAGACTGGGGAATGGTTAAATTACAGCTGTTTGAAGTTTTTGTAATATTGGGTTATCTGTAGCTGTGAATTTAGTGTTGAAATTGTGAACGTTATTTTGTTTGTTACTATAACTGACACCTGATGTGCTGTGTAAGTTTATTGTGTCCATGTGGCTGGACAGATATATGTATACATGAAAGTTTTTCTGTCGTTTTATCTCACCAGTTTATTTGTTGGCATTTTGTTGGCTTTAATTGAAATTTTATCAGCATCTGAGAAACAACTTGGTTATTGCTGTTATTGTTCATGTTAAACAAGCTTTACGTATTAGCTTTGGTGCATGTTGCATAATGTGCAGTTGGCATTTGGCTGTGCAATATTTTGCAGCATGCATAATTAGTGATAGCTTGTTTTTAAAAAGTTTTTTTATGTTGCTGGCCACTTCCGAAAAACAAATTCTCAACAGCAGTACTGTTTTGCTCTTATTTTGTCAGGCCTGGAATTTTTTTTTTAATTTTTGGGTGTGATATGATATGATGATAAAATAAATTGCCAGTGGTTTATTGTGACCCCATAGAGGCCCCACGGAAAATCAACAACTAATAAAAGTTATTATACAACTAAAAAAGAGGTGATGTTCTAATGGAGATTTTGGTAACCTGTGAGGACTATCTTAAATGCTTGATACCTGAGTGTATAAATGATTACCTGTAACACTTGTAAGGAATTTTCTAACTTAGCAGTTGTAAAGTGTAAAATACTGAGTTTGTTGCATACATTTTTGTTAATCTGAATGCATTACGTTCAGATATACAAGCTTGCGGCCATGATTTTTTTTCAGGTATTCTCAGGGATGAACAAGGGTACACCGTTGTTCGGTCTGAAACCATAAAACACCTTTTCAGAGATAATGTATGCTTTGCTGATGTTTTAGCATTAATAAAATATATTTTTTATCTTTTTGTGGTACACGATGATGCAGCTATCCACATAAGCGGTTTGTTTTATGTGTGTCATGTGTAATGTGTTACGAGTGTGTCAGTAATGTGCTGTCAGCATGCCTCGAGTTATCATGCACATCTTCAGTTCTTGCACGTAGTTGATAGTTGCTTTCAACTCTTGGTGCCAAAAAGAAAATCAGTCACTCTGCAGCCTAAAGATTGCACTGCAGCTGCATGTAAATAACAAAGGATACAGTTGCATCTGTCTGTGATCCAGACAGTGGCCATTTTTAAAACGAGATATTTCGTCTGATGTATTTGCCAAATGAATGAAGATGCACCGCTTTTCTGAGAGTAATTTTCAAGTGCACAAGATAACATTTGTTGTAAAATCAGGGCTTGAAGTGGGACAGTATGGACCGGTCTGGCATGCTGGCACTTCCCTGGCTGCCTAGAAAGCATACCGGCTATTCTTTTCTGAGAAAAGTCATACCGGTTTGCTTTGCAGACCATTTTGTGAGATTCAGGCAACTGGTCGCTGATGTTTGCATTGATCTTGGCCAAAATAGCGATAGCTTGAGGGCAGGAAGGAAAGGAAGGCAAAGCTACCATACCGGCACTTATTTTTTCTCGCTTCAGGCCCTGTCTATAATCACCATATAAACGAACGTGTTGATTTACAGTCTGCGGCACTGAATGTGATGTTTATATAGGTCTGTAAATATACTGTGAATCTGAGCGTCACTAGTAACACTGATGTGAAATGCAGCACCGTTAATTCTGTGTTCCATGATGCCTGCTTTCAGCTTACATTTACCATCTGTATGGGGCCAATGTGTGTAAACTTTGTGAATGTGAATTAACTGGAGTCTTATCTCCACATGTTCCCTGCAGTGCTGTGATGATGTTACACGTTTTACTGCTGAACTATGTTTGCTGTACTGACGACGATTTGTTTTTGCGAAATTGTGTTATCAGTTTGTCATGATGATATTATTGCAACACTATTTTATTCGTTGGCTTGCTGTACCATCGTAGTAATACATTGTCTTGTTACTGAAATTATGCATAAACCGGTGGTTTGCTGAATAACTAATTATTTTTAATTACATATGCACACGTATATTGGAGTTCTTACAATTTTAGGTTTAGCCAATTTTTTATGTTTTGTGTTTCTGTAAAGTTTGAATTTACTATTTTTTAATTGTGAAGGTTAAACTTACTGTTCTGTTATTATGTATTTGCGTGCATTCTGCCTGGAAAGGCCGTCCCCAAAATGACCTATACCATGTCAGGCGGGACATTAAACCCTACTCACTCACAAATAACTTTTGCATGAAAATGTTGTGAATGCAAACAGTGTGACAGGTTGTGCAGTGCAATAGATAAACTAATAGTTTTATCACAGTATTTTCTATTGGATGTTAGTTATCGGTAACTTAGTTATTTTCCTCTCTTCATTGACAGATAGGTGTATATATCTTTTGCTCTGTAGTTTTAGTTTCGTGGCTGAAGTTAAAACTTTTATGCTGCTTGAGACATATTTCCGTGATAACTAGGAATGTTGTTGTGGTTTTAGAACAAATCAGATCTTAGAATCAAGTAAACAAGGGTTAATTCATTTTTACTTTAGACTATATCAGTCTTTTTGCCATTGCCTCACTTGTAATAGTTTAGATGTTCAGTGCTATTGCCAATAGATAGGTTGAAAAGACCTTCTAGAGAGATAGATATCTAACCGATAGATATCTAACAGGTCATGGCTGATGGGTTTTTATGGGCAGTTTGTGTTTTTTTGATTTTACAACATTTAGTGGTTTCTGGATAATAGTGTACGATTGTAGCTGCACTTTTGATTGTAGAGTGCTTTTACGATTGCATGAGATGACATTGGTTTATTTTAGCCTGCGTGAACGAATGTGTTGATTTTCTGTAAGTTTGGATGTGAGTGTTTTTTAGGCTATTTTTGGCCAACTTTTATCCAACAGACATGCTGTATACTTGATTGGTTAGTTATGCTAACTTCCACGTGATTTATGTTGAGTGCTGTCAGAGACTAAATAACCATCCATGTGTAACATCTCCTTTACTTGTTCAGTCAGTCAGTTCACTGCGCTGACATAAATCTTGATGCCCAGATCTGTCTGATTACAAAACTCCTTTGCAATGTAATTCAACATGATGAGGCTGCAGTCGACAATTTTTGTATCATGACATTCTGATAAGTAACAATGGCGTTCACGCCGTTGTGACCTGTGGCAGGTAGTAATTGCCTTTACCCCCTAAATTTTGTTTAATTACTTATGGAGACTGTTTTTGTCCGAAAACTGTCTTCCAAAAATACAAAATTTGGGGCTGGAAATCCCCCTGTTGGGTAATGCAGATAGGCAGAATTGGAATTTTGAACACCATGTTTCCTCTAGTGTAAATTCGCCACTGTCTGTCAGAAAACTGCAACCCCCTCTGCTAACTGTTTCAACCACGACACTGCTATCAGTAAATATCATGTGTATTATGTATTGGAACGTTTTGTTTTTTTCACTTTCCATATAATACTTGTGCACTTGTCGCTTGTGAATTTAAGGCACCGTAGCATCTTAGTATGCGTACGCTGCAGTGATGTTCTTGTACATTTGAAGTTATGCACATGTATAGTAAGAAATACTACCACTGCTGCTGCGACTAAATGTTGAAATTGCAACGAATAATGTATATGGTGTTGGCCGTCAAAGTCGTTACACATTTTGTGGTAAATATATGGGGTCCTTGCATAGAAAGCAAATGCGAATACTGGTGGTGTATAAGCGATGTGTCTCCAGGCACTGCTTGGTGTGTTAGGATTTTCTTCAGGCAAAAACTTACTGAGATGCACAGTTACTGTCCACATGGATAATTAGTAACACTGACTATATGCTAACATGTGATTGTGGTCTATGTATTTTACAAATTCTAGAAATTTGTATATGACATTTTCCCACATGTAATCGCATTTCCAACCCTATGTAATATGTATGCAGAAGTATGCAAAGATATTCAAATGTTCGCCTATTTTAGCTTATGTGATCGCAGTTTTATCATTCTACGAATTTTTTGAAATGCCAGAAGTCCAATAGTTTTTGCATTTTGTTTTGTAATTTTTGTTGGATATAAATCTGGAGTATGACACATATCTGTTGCATTTTTAGCATCCGTTACATCAGATTGTGTCTTTTGTACATATGCGTACTGCATTGAGACAAGGCCCATATTCCAAGGAAATTTCTGCCGTAAACCGGTGTTAAGATATTGTGGTTTCCAGCTTTAAAGAGGAGAGAGCTGTTGACATACAGCTGCTGGTTTATTGTTACACTGATGCTCAGTTGTTGAAAAGTAAAAAGCTTACCCGGTATCTTTATTTTGTAAGATTTTCTAAGTCATTCGGCATAGTGCAAAATGTAGTTTTTATAGAACGATGGAATTACTCATCTAGTCGTATTAGTTAGCGTTTCCTTATTTGTTCAGAATTTATCATTGTTCTGCTGTCATATCTTCAGGAAAAATGCACAGAGTGTGCTAGCATGTTTTCGAAGGGTTGTAGCTTTCTTAGTTTTTTTTGCCATAAAATCAAACAAAGCAGCCACTGTTATTGCGGAATAAGGCGGCATAATAAGTGTTGCATTGCTGACTTAAGGTGTTTTAAATGTTATGTGGGAAAGAATATCAGTACATGTCAGAATACATCAAGTATTAAACGTATGTCATTAACTTCAGACGCCAAAGTTACGTTGCTTTTTAGTTGAGAAGTGAGCATTTGTGTACGAGTGGGAGCGACAATGTTGGCATCTACTGGCAAACTTTCACGTTACGACTGCTGTTGTTTACAAGGCGTGTTCACTGCTTCGTGTAGTTGTCTGGTGCTGGTTGCAAAAGCCAGTACAGTTCTTGAATGTAAGATGTTGTAAGACAGAGGGATATTGCGGTTGAGAAAAAGTGGTCAGTTGTGAGAAATGTGGATGAGAAGTTATCAAGCTTGTCTTTACTGTTACTTGCAGCAGATGTGCTTGCACCTAGTTGTCTGAAGTGTCTTAACAGTGTATGGTACAGCACAGTCTGAATTGGGATAAGTGAGTGTTAAACAAAGATTATATACACTCCAAGGCGGTGGTTTAACACTTGCACGGTCATCAACTGTAGTTTGTTTGGTTAGCTATGGAGCTAACGATCCGTTATACCCCTGCAGATATAGTGCTAGAGATAAGTGACCGTAGAAAAGGATGATCACTGATAATGCAGTTTATTATAATACAGAAAAGAGAATAGCGTTGCTTGATGATATCTTATTTTGTGAAGTATGTTTATAGCTTTAAATGTACATGCACAGTATAATGAATATTTTTTATCACAGCACTTTATGCTATTTACGGAACCTTGAAGCATGTCCGTTGTGGTTACAGTGACTTGTGTTTCAAGACATACAGGCTTATACTGTAGTGTACACTTTCATAGAATTTGGGACATAAGTGGCCGGGATGATCTCAAATCTGCGAGCTTAAATCTCATACCTTAGATATTTTTTGCATGTCAAAACAGTCCAGCTTCATGAACTTGGGACTGCATTCTCTAGCCTCACTTTTGTTATTCATTAAGCATCTGATTTCAGCTTCTAAGCATTTTTACTCTTAATACTTTTGGGGGAAAACCCAACACTAAGACACAAATTTTTAGGAGGCAGTGTTTGTTTAGGGGTATGGGCCTTGCACTTTTGGCTAGGGAGGGTCCTATAGACAAATTTATGCCAATGCAATCACTTCTGGTTGTGCATAGCTGTAGCCAAACTTTTGTTCTGTCAATGTCATCATTCTTGTACTGGTTTTATGCTGCTGTGTGCACAGCAAAGTATTTCTGTGAAAATACTGTTATTTACATGTTGATTAAAACGTTAGATTACTGACTGGTAGGCCTGCATAACAAATTGTCAGTATAATGGTGTATGTTTTTATTTGCTGAATGCATACTGGTCAGTGTTTATAGTTTATTCTGTTGAACTGAACATGTTTACTATGACACAACTACCATGTTGAGGTGAACTGTTACAATTATTGTCTGTTAAATACTGTGTAGTCATTGTCCATTCAAACTGCCAAAGACACGTACAGTCTGCACCATGCAGTGGCCACATTCTGAATTAAGCTGGTGATTAGCCGTTTTAGCTCTTCACTGTTTTGTGTTTGGCGCTGCTGTATCGTGATTTTTAAAAAGTGGGATTATGTTTTTTTGAATGCATTCAAACAAACTACATGTAACACATGTAATCGCATGTGGTGTATTACATCTGCACTTGGCGTTTAATTAGCAGATTTATTGGTGGTAGTACACCTGAACTGATATGACGTGAGCAGTTAGACAGGAACGGCATTCACTGTGTAAAATCTGCTGGAGCAATACCAAGATATTCTCTCCAGAACCTGGGGACTTCCACTGGCTTTAAACATATGTATGCATAGGGTGACCACTTGTCCGGAAAAACCGAGAAATGTCGGGGAATTGTCAGGGGAAAAATCTTACCATAGAAAATTGCCCAAAAGTTTCCAAAAAACTGCTAATTTCGGATTCTCTTCTAAAATTTTTTTTTGCTATGCTTGCATGTCATTCTGCAGCTGTTGCAGAGTAGAGCAGCAGTCACAATTCATTAAAGGCCAAGTTGCATGAAAAAAACGATATTGGCTAAACATGTGTAGATAGTTAATACTAGTAGTTAATAATACGCTGATCATCTGAAATAAAAACATCACTTTACATTAATTTCAATAAAAAATAATGTTGTGCGAACGGAATTGTGATGTCACGAACAATGCTTTGTTTACAGCTTGTATTTCAGCATGCGAGGAAGTTTAAACACCACGAGCTGGCTGTAGTGTTGATCCAACGCACTCTCAGAGAGGGTAACTTGCTTGCATTCCGGAAGCGAAAGTCAGAATCAGTTGCCAGAATCAGTCGCCAATTGGTGCAACAGAAAGGGCTTACAGTCGGCCTACTTTCGGTATGACAGCGACTTCTCGAAATGCAAGCGAAGTCTTTTCACTCGGTACCGCGCTCCAACAAATTCAAATTCTGTCGAGCGCTACATTGACAATAATGGTTGTTTGTGACGTCACAGTTCCGTCACATTTGTCCACTAAACTTTATTTTTAAAGTATACAGATAACACTGGGAACAGGAAGATTAATAAATACTGACAGATTAGCATATGATGTCAGAATCACTGTTCACTGAACCGGTAAGCCAATTAGCGCTTTATAACAGTTAGGTAAACTGATGTGACTTTAACTTTTAGTGATTAATCCTGAAAGCACGGGGCTACCTGCCCTGTTTTTAATTAACGTGAAGCAGTGATTGTCGACCATAGCGTTAAACAGTATGATCAATGAATGTCCTCCTGTCCTACTGGAAAAGTCAGGGAATTTTGTGTAGTGCACAAAGTGGTCACCCTGTGGATGCACGTGCATGTTACACATTTACCAAACACATACAGTACATGCATGTTTACTAAAAATACAAAATAACTACATAGCTTTTGATATAAAATTCCTTACAACGAATAATGGGATTATTCCGTATAAAAAAATAATCTAAAGATAACACTGCACTGCATTATGTAAATCAACTACACACGATTAGAAATCACTGTTCACTGGAATTAGATCAAAAGTCCAAAAGTATAATAATGACTAGTACAACTGTAAACAAAGATGCACAATAATTATAATATGAAGAATACTCTGAAAAATAAATAAATAAATAAATATAAATTACTAACAACACTGACAGCAACATTATCAATACAGAACAAAAATAAATACAGTAGTGTTGTGCGATACCTGAAATTGAAGCCACAATAACGATACTGTCTTGGGTATCGAGTATCGTGATACTACCACGATACCGGAAGTTCATATAAAAACAGTGGTCCACAAGCCCGTCAAAGTATCAAAGGTATCGCACAACACTAAAATACAGAACAAAAAACTGTTAAACGACTGAGATGAACACAAAGAACACATTACACATAAACAACACTTAACTAACAATGGAATTATGTGAACATCTCCATGCAAACTAGACTTTTAAAAAATGCCCTGGTGTTGTAAAATACATGCAATTCCAATCATAGCTTAACCAATGATTTTTTTTCTATTAAACCAGATCTGGTCGAAACAAACAGCAACAATTGTCTGAATCGAGTGTATAATACAAAAAGTACGAAAACTGAACAAAAAACTACTGAGTACTGTAACATTTAGTCTTTAAAATGCACTTCATAGCTCAGTCTCATTAGAGACATGAAATATTTCTTGTACCCTGTGGCTTGCACTTACTTTGCCTATTTTTTCACTGTAAAATATGGCAAAATATTGCAGTTTGCTGCAGCTGCACTCTGTTTGGCATTCTTCCGAGAGCCACTCTTCTTAGCAGGTGCGTCTTTGCCACCCTTTGTTTGGGTTCTGCCTTTCCGAGATCCACCTTTGGCCTTTCCTTTCTGCTGAACGACACCACTTTCTGAGTCTTCCTGGTCAGCAAGTTGCTTTATTTTTGCAAGAGTCTTTTGCCTTTTCTTCTGCTGCAAAAAGCATAAATACACAGCATAACTTGGTCAATTCTGACTGAAAATGAGTTATTGACAACACCAAATGACAAATTAACGATTTGCTTTATGAGGAGCTGACAACTTGCAACGAACCTAAGACAACTAGCATTCACTTTCACATATGTGTATGCAACTATCAACTGTGGTTGAATGCTGGCTCAGAAGCACTTAATCAGTGCCAAGTTAAAGCCAAAATTTAAAGAAGAGAAGATTTTTACTGTCATATGGCAAACTTATAATAAGAAATATTAATTACCGCAGTACCGTTAATAAATGCATGATGCAAAGGTGCATTCATAAACAGACTAGTGGCGGCTACGTGGCGTAAAGTTAAGGAAATTGGACTTATGATCAAAAGGTCGTGGGTTCAACTCCTGGTTGGGCTGCTATCAAGTTGTTACTACTAGGTTGGGTAACTGTCTGCGGACAGGTAAACTATCTTGGTATATAACAGACCAAGGTCAACTGACAAGTCTTCCATTCCTCAGGAGTATATAAACAGAATACTGCCCTACTTAGCTGGAGTTAAGATGGGGCAAATTAGGTGTTAGGTGACAGGTATGACTATGTGATCCCATAGGGCAGGTGATGCTCCACAGCTCTGCAATGGGTTTCTCATAAAGAGCTATACACCTCCTTCATACCAGCCTACTTGGCTGCAGTTAAGGCGTGGTGAGTTTAACTATCAGGTGGCAGATAACACCGTCTGATTCCATATGGCAGGTGACGCTCCGTTTCTCATAACCATTAGCCAAAAACACAACAGCTCTGCCAATACTGGCGATGAAAAAAAAAATCCGAAATGTTACCTTGATCATAGAATCAGCAGCTATATCATCATCATCACTTGGGGAACTATCAACAGCAGCAGCATCTGCTCTATCGTCATCATTCGGCCCAATCACATCCTCGTCCTCCGCAGTCTGACGCTTGCGTCTCTTCTTTGACATCGACGCCGTCGCATACGGCAGCGGAACCGATGATTTGTTGTATGTACGAGTGAATGAACCTTTCACCTGCATCACAACAGTAATTATTTCATTACTATCTTCACCAAGTGGACCTCCTAGTAAACGGAGGAGATAATGCCTTGATTGGATTTTTCTGTCTGGTATTCTGTCTGTGCGCAGCAGCAATGCTTGCAACTATAGGCCATTAGTTGATTACTTCAACTACCAAAATCACAAAAATGTGCTTAAATTTCTGTCTTGCAAAGATTTACTTGGCAGAGATACACACTCTCACACTGACTTCAGATCAGTATATTTTCATACAGATCTCGGAAAGAAATGTCACACCACCATAATATCTATTTGTACGTTTCAAATGGGTGTGAAATGCTGCTCACTCTGAATGCATTCACTGACCATAAGCTGCCACTGTAATACCTTAGCCCATAAACGTGATAATAAAATTAAAACTAGCACAAAGCATTTACCTTTGAATCAATCATCTCGCGTAGGTTTTCTGAGTCGGAGAAAGAAGCCAGGTCCATGATGTTGTCAAAGTCCTCACGCAGGAGATCATACGCATGCATCCTCTTGACGACATCGTCCACACCCTCGGCACCTTCATTGACGAGGGGCTCCGACAACAGCTTGCTCAGGTACGGCAGGTAATCCAATACCAACGAGTTGCGGCCTCCGGAAACACTGACGAGTGCAGATACAGTGGTAAAAATAAAAAGGTAAAGGTTCTGATACTTGCTTCCTACACGAGACAGACTCAAGACCAGAAACACTTTTATAGTCTCGAAAGTGGCAGATGATTGGTATGAGCTAAGGAATGTAAAAATGGCCAGTCTTGTGACAATGCACAGGTTAGAACAAAAAAAAATCTATAGGGCAAATGGCTTATGCAGATTTACCCAAAAAAGTTAAATAAATAGCTGTAGTTAATTGTTTGATAGCAACAGCACATGACAGCCACACATGTCCACAACACAAAGCAATATCTAATGGCCATCGGCCATTAAAAGTGTTTGTATATGCAAATTAAATGCTCTTCTTTCCAACTGACAGCTTCAACAGACTAAAATAAATTCAGTTCCAACGTAATATGAAGAACTTGAATGTTGCTAGTAAACGTTGTCCGTGAAGAATGACACGTTACAAGATAGATACGTAAATCTTGTGAGCATTATAAAAGTGGTGGACATTCAGCTGGTGACTCACTTGAGGTGCATGTGACAGCAGAGTTCCTGTACAAGTCGATTGTTTTTCATCGTCGTTGAATTTTTGCCAAGCCACGCTGGGAACATAATCATCTGACCCATTGCTCCTCTCATCATGTCTCCAGGCACCACATTTGCAAACACAGCCTAAACACAAATAACGGTAATAATCACTATCTAATCACTAACTACCAGTCGTCTAATGGTTAATGCACCATGTCCATTGTCCAGTCAACGTAGCTGCCAAATAGTACATGGACGGGTGACTGTTATCAGGTAAATTATTCTTGGAATATAACCAACAACTCAGATCAATTCGGTCTTCTACCCCTTTAACGGTGAAAAATTTGTGAAAAAAATCATATTCGAATCCAAGTTATACATCAGAATCAATTTCAATTTTTCAATTAGTACTGTGTAAACAGTGTGTAGTAGATACTAGCGAAAAAACAACTAATGAAATGACAAAGCAATACTGCAAACGTCATCATCTGTTTTCTGTTTAGTCTTCATAAAACTAATTCTTTTGGTCTTTGTTTAATTTTTGCTAGAATCAGCACAGAATGGCGAAGCTTGTCTTAATTCATTACATAAATTGACAGCAAATGAAAAAAAAGATAACATGATTAGGATATAAATATAACTTCAAACGTCGATGCTGGAACTGTTACTGCAAATATTTTCTTTAATTCCATAAAATTTCAAAAAAAGTTGATAATTAATGAAGAGCAACAACAGTCAACAACATTGTTTATCTATTATCAGATCTACTTCAGGTGTAAAAATCACATTTAGAAACTGTTTGTGTCAACCTGTGTTGGCAGCAGATTCCAGTTCTGTCGACGACGAACCATGACATCGACAAGATCACCGCATGATATGCTGTCAATTGCTGACACAATGCAGTCCAGGTGATCCTGTATGCTGCCCCTACAACCATCAAATCAACGTTTTATTAACGCCATTTTACAAAACTAACATTATGTCGTTTTGGCATTCTACACCGTGGGCCATAAAAACGTGCCACTTTACATTTGTTTATATCTTTGGCAATTATTGACCAATTTTCAAAATTTTTTCACTGGCACACTCTGCAGACAATTTGCAATAACGTGATTATTATACACTCCACCACACGGTAAATGTGTCTCTACACTACCTTTAAAAAATATTAATGTAAACAAAAACTATCGATAATAACAAAAATTTAGGTAAATGAAAAAAACACTTCAGACCAACATTGCAATGAATGACACTAGACTGTGTTAGACCCACACTACTTAGTGTCATACAGACCATTCACTGCAATGTTGGTCTGAAGTGTTTTTTTTCCAATTTTACCAAAATGTTTGTTTGCTATTACTGTAATATATGCACATTTCATTGACATTTCACAAGGTAGTGTGAAGACGCATTTATGGTGTGGTGGGATATGTAATAATCACATTATTGCAAATTGTCTGCAGAGTGTGCCAGTGAAAAAATTTTGAAAATTGATCAATAATTGGCGAAGATATGGACAAAAGTAAAGTGGCACATTTTTTTGGCCCACCCTGTAAATCAACGCACATGCACACACAATAATAATAATAACAAACTTGAACAAAATTTTAAAAGGATGGGATGACCAACCAATTTGCTGCACAGCATGTCAGTTGACTGCTATTAGCCCAGTCTAACTGTGCGAGTTTCCCACTTGCTGAATGGATACTGTAAAGATAATGACGTCAGTGTTCTTTAATGTTGCACGGTTAAAAAGCAGTAATAGAAATATGCACATTTTGCACAAACTGGTGTGTGATTCTTCAGATGATTTTCTTGCTTTAGATATTACAGTAAAATAAATACATTGGTAAAAAACATGAAGTAACCAAAGTCCAAAGCACCCAGACAGAAAGAAAAAAATAACCTCACATGTCCCTTCCCTGGCTAAGTGTCTGCCCAAAAAATAACACATCAAGTAACTAATAAAAAGACCACAGACAACAATTTAAGCAAGCAGTTCAAACCTGGATGAGTATGGAATGGCTCCAATGTAATTCTCAAAGGCAAACAACGGCACGAGGCTGTAGTCTTGAAAAAACAATTCAATCTTATCACTCAAAGACATTCTCATCATCTCCTCACCGCTGGAAAACGTCTTACGACAGATGTCAAACGTATCCTGCAGCAACACAGAAATGCACACAAGACTGTTGTAAAATAAACGTAACTCACTATAAGTAAAGAAAGTAAAAAATAAATTTATATATCAGTAGTGCATGATCTTAAAACATGTCTAATGTGCTAGTTGCACATGTAAAAACTGTGCGATGTTATTTTAAGGCAGTGTTTAAAGCTATCAAAATCATATGCCAGAGTTCATCTAACAGTGAAATTTGAACTGTGGAGCCAGTAACTAGAAAAGCCCGTGATGGCCATATGTGTTAAGTTGACAGCAGTTAAAAATGACACAACATAACATAACAGGCATATGCTAATTATAAAACTAGAAAAAGCGACACAATAAAAGACAACGCAATACAATAACAATAAAATTGACAATGACTGGGGAAGAGATAACACTGCTACAAACATGCTGAAGGAAAATATTCAACATTATGTAAAGCCAATTAAGCCAATAACAGCTCACCATGTGGAGATCTTTCTTAGCATTATCTGCAGCAGCTGAAAGCTGATCATAAGTGAGATTCTTCTCCACAGCTGTCCACATTGACAGATTGTGTATCACCTGAACATGGACAATTACACATATAATTGACATAACTAACACTGTGTCCGGTGGCAGGCAATACTGTTTGATCTCATATGGCAGGTGATGCTCCGCAGCTCTGGGATGGGTTTCCGATAAAAAACTATTTTACACCACCTATAACTTTTTAGCCTTTACACAGTGTGAACAATCTCACTCTAACAGTAAAATACAGGACTTGGTCTGCACCTTATCACTAACTAGCAAAGACATTAGCAGCCTATTGCTGATTGTACTCCGCAATCTGATTTTCATGTCTGGTGAACTTGGAACTATGACTAACTGAACTAAAACTTAGCACAACAGTTACTCAGGCACTGATAAATGTCCACATCAGTTTTGACTACCTTTTTGTTTTCAAGTCAGGAGCCCATGCAAGACAGATGAATGGAAGAGCTAATTTCTTAATGTGGAAGTGTAAGTACAGCCACACAATGAACAAAACCATTAGGAAAACAAAAACAACTAGCAATTTGGGGCAAAGCCCAACGTGAGTCCGCCCGGCGCCCTAAGTCTGGTTGGGGGGACAATTTAGGGGGCTCACATTCCCCTCATAGCAAAGTTATGTGGCCCGAACTCCAACGCATTAGCATATGCAGAATGCACAATGTTGACTTAAGGTAGGTAGACATTAGCCAACTAACTGTTGTCGTTAGTGGACCAAAGTTCACCAAATTTTTTTCTTCAATCCGGGATAAACAGTAGTTCATAACGCCGTTTACTGCTTGTCGATTTCTCCATCCATTCCAAGATATTCCCGTTCAAAGTTGAAAGTTATCATAAATTGCGCCAAATTTTGGACGTTTTTTTGCTATCCAAAATTTTAAGGGGGCAGTTCCCCCCAAAAGTTGTACACACATTATCAGCCCCACTTAGCACTACGTCACATGACAAAGTTTCATTAGGCTACTCGCTTTGGCTTCAAAGTTATTGTAGCTAATTCACTAGAATTAAGCCAATTTTGGACCCCCCCATTGAAAATAATTGTAAGGGGGACCCCGAATCCCGGGGAGGGATGCGACAGCAAGACTTGGTCATTCTTTAGCACATGTAAAAATCTGGGGGCACAGCACCCCTTACAGGCCGAAATATGGTATCCCAAAAAAGTTGATTTGGGTGGGTATGGTTCTAACCTTAGATCTCCGGAATTGGTGAACCAAAGTTCACCACACTTTTATCACCTAACGCGGCAGGAATCGCGGTCAATCAAGTACTTGACCGACTTCCATTCCCCATTCCAGAGATATTCGCCATCCAACTTTGAAGTCATCTAAAATCGGGCCAAGTTTTGCATGTTTTTGGCCCCGAAAATTTTTTTGAGGAGAACCCCTACAATTTTGGACCGGCGTTATCAAATCCGGCCTACTATGGATCATTGTGCAAAATTTCACGCCGATCGGCCGACGCATCTCTGTGATCTCACGTTGGACTAGAAAAAATAAAACATCTCGAGTAAAACAAAAGCCCGCTCCGAAAGCTATCGCTTCCAGCAGACTAATTATTGATGCAAATCAACAAGTCTCAAGTTCACAAAATGTTGAAATCAAATTATAAATTGTGACTTATGAGTAGTAGTAGTAGTAGTAGTGGATATAGTAGCTGCAGCAACAGCAACAGTTGTAGTGATAGTAGTACTAGTAGTTGGTGGCGTGGTGTAGTGGTAACGCGTCTGATCCAATCAGCAAAGTTACTGTACTCCGGGCCCGGTTAGTACTGCGATGGGTGACTGACTGTGGGTAGGTAAACCATCTCAGTATGTAACCAGCCGCTTAGGTCAACTCAGCCTTCTATCCCTCCAGGGTAAGTAAATTGAGTACCTGTCTATCTGGCTGGGGTTAAGGCGGGGCGCGTTCACCTCTGTCGGGTGGCAGGTAACACTGTGTGATCCCATATGACAAGTGACGCTCCATAGCTCTGTGAGGGGTTCGCTCCTTAAGAGCTACATTCTGACCTTTATCTTTTACCTTTAGTAGTATCAGTAGCAGCAGCAGCAGCAGTAGCAGTAACTGTACCTGTCGTATATCCTGGTTGGCTGCAACAATGACTTTGTTAAGTGCAGCCGGTGGAAACGAAACTCCTTCCTTGTACGCTATTGACATCATCGCAGCCTGAGAACATTCAGCCAAACACAGCAAAGCAAACATCACATCACAATGACAATGACTACAAAATCGTAAATGCTGCGAAACTTGTATGATGTCTGTTGTCACAAAAATGCATATCTGTAAAATTACTGACTTAACTGCATGCAGTCTGGATTCTGGCCAGAAAAGTAACTATAAAGAGATAATGTATTAAAGCAGATGCAAGAAAGACAAGAAAAAGGAAAGATACTCTACGAAGCTTTTTGCTGACCTTGAAAAAGCACGTCTTAGAATACCTCGAAACATTTTATACTGTTGTAATCCTGTCACAATATTTGCTGATATATTTATTAACGTTACAATATGCAATTTGAGAAATTATGACACAGAGGTATGCTAAGCACAGCTTGGCGGTGTCAGGAATCGTGGGTTTGACTCCTGGAGAAGTCACTATCAAGTGGTTACTACTCAGACGGGTGACTGTTGGTGGACAAGTAAACCATCTTGGTATAACCAACACTAAGGTCAACTCAGCCTTCCATCCCTCAAGAGTAGGTAAATCGATTACCAGCCTGTCTGGCTGGGTGGCAACTAACATTGTGTGATCCCATATGGCAGGATGGATCTTTGATGGATTTCCTATTAAGAGAGCCATACAGCACCATCATCTTCTACCTATCGACATTATTACCTCACAGAGAAACGTTGTCCTCTTCCACATACCTTAATCTGCTCAACTCTCGGACGCTGGAATCTCAGGTCAAAACAGTAGTTGCTCAGACTCCGAATCTTGGAATGACCTTTCTCGTTGCAGATGCAGATGATCGGAATCCGAGTTCGTTTGATCAACTGAATCAGCTCCTGAATACAACAGCAACCTTTTGCACACAGCACCATAATCAAAAATACAACTTTTAGTCAGAGATATCCAAAAATACAACTTTTAGTCAGAGATACCCAAGATATAAAATATATAAGATACCATATAAAATGTATGCACAATCAGACAAGTTAATAATATCACGGCTAAGTCTAGACAAAGTAGATTCCCAAGTCAAGAGTGAGCAAAAAAAAACAGAAAATGGTTTGGATAGTGGCATTGTGTCAAATCAACATAAATGACATATGCCGAGCCCGATTAGTAGTTCAATTGATGGATCAGCGTCATACTCGGTATATAACCAACCACCCAGGTCAACTCAGCCTTTCATCCCTCTGGGGTAGATAAATTGAGTACCGGCCTGTCTGGCTGGGGTTAAGGCGGGTCGCGTTCACCTGTGTCAGCTAACACTGCGTGATCCCACATGGCAGGTGATGCTCTGTAGCTCTGAGACGGGTTCCAATGAAGAGCTATGCACCCTTCAACTCTTATTAGGTGTAACAATGACATTCTCCATAATTAATAATATATCAGCGGAATACATTGCAGACCTGTATGCCTCCGCGGTCTTCGTTTCCGGCCATACCATCAACCTCATCCATAATCAGACAATGTTTCCAACTGTCTTCAGCATCCTTTCGCTGTCGTCTACTTCCTAACAGTCAACAGAATGGTATAATAATAATACTCAGCACAACACTACCACAATCTACAGAACACCACTTACATACCAGGTGGCGCATAAAAGTGAAACACGTGTTTTATGTCGATCAAGCAATGACGACAGTTTTTCAAGTAATTAGTCTTGATAACTGCAGTGAAGAGTGGCCATGTTAAATATCTAAACACCGAGTTGAATATGACCATGCTTCACTACAATGATCGACGCTATTCGTTTCCCAAACTGCTCAACTTTTTAACTTACAGAAATGTAACGTATCACATGTTGCAACTTTGAAAATTATCCAAAGACTTCAAAATTCATCTGCTGTTTCATTGTCGAAATTGCAGTATATACTATTATATCAAAATACTGCTTTGTTTTATAAAACAATCTCACAACAGAGTCAACACAAAAGGAAAGCATTCTGTTTATCATCATAAAATGTACAACATGTAGATATTCACTGCTTACCAAAGTAATCGGACAAAGTGCGTGAAGACACTGCGCTGCCAAGAGCTTCACTCAGATTGCGCTTCGACCTCATGTCTGAAGCATTGAGCTCTATGTAACTGAATCCCAATTCCTGCATCCACAGTATAAAGAACACGCTACACAGTGCTTCAACAGAAAAAGCAATAACTGCACTTTCAAGGAGTAAAAAAGATCTTAAAGAGAGAACCTCTGGGAGCATGGCAACAAGTCTTTAAAGCCAAATGCTTCTTGCCAAACAATCAACAGTTTCAAAGTACTCAAGAATAGCAAATCAAAAGTAAACTGTGATACCTTTGCTTGCATAAAACTCAAGACCAAACAACATAATGTAAATGATTCACCAATATCTCAAATTCTGACTTTCAGACCTCAAAATTCAATGCAATAATAATTGTCTCAGAATTAATTAATGCTCATTGTTTGGTAGACTTTTGTTTACAAATACTCAACATCAAAACCACTCGGAACGTATGCACATGCACGGTTGCACACACACTAAATATGGCAGCATAATGCCTACTCAATATACTAGCAGATACACAGCAGGTCCGAAAGTTTAACTCAAGTTGCGCTTTGAGCACAGCCGCCTTACCTTGCAGACAATCTGAGCCGTGGTCGTTTTGCCAATTCCTGGGGGACCAGAAATAAGCACCGCCTTGTGACCTGCTCCGTCATCATTTGCTCGCATTTTTACTACAACATGCAACAGTTATTCTGATAAATGTGTGATGCAGTATAAGCAACAGCAGCAGCAGCAAGTTGATAAAATAAAATTCAACAACATGCAATCTACCATGTTGATTAAAAAAGCAATCCAGAACAGCTTTGGGTAAAACAATGCTAAATGATTCTTTAGGTTTTCTGCCAAACAGCTGGCTTTGATTATCTCTTCTGCTAGCTACTGAAAATAATAATAAATTATTTTGTGCAACTATCCAGAAAAGCCACATTCCACCCTACAAATCTTACTCATCTATCTGACTGTGTCTGTCCATGTTTCAATCCTGCATGAGCTCTTAACTTAAAAACTAATTTGGTACCCCCCAATAAAACAAAATTTGTGTGAATCTTCCCCAAGACAGGAGTGACTGGTGGGACAATTTTCAGCTCAGAAATACAAAGTTAGGTAAATGGTTGTGAAAACATGCTAGTTCAGTTTGGGCTGACATGGTTTTCTATTATATCATAACTAGGGCTGGTAACGATTAAAATTTTCTTAATAGTTAACTTTTTGAAATTTAACGATTAATTAATCGTTAATTTTAGTTAAAATTCAGTCATTGAAAATGCGTTGTTTAAACCATAATATCAATAAAAAAAAGTCACTGTAGAGTTACAT
>Ga0209367_1000431_pt1 | contig 40775 bp, 36 predicted proteins | sample WorMetLIZISLAND2_FD_187412 | JGI IMG/M metagenome (GOLD analysis project Ga0209367, IMG submission 187412) | Marine gutless worms symbiont microbial communities from Max Planck institute for Marine Microbiology, Germany - Olavius geniculatus... ...
ACAGTGTATAGTTTATACTGTAAAAAATAAAAATAACTTTTGTTATTTGTAGGGGCCTATTAATTACTGCATTTACTGCATTTTGTCGTCTCTAAAAACAATGCAGCCCACCGACTGAGTGATATCTTGCAGTGTGGCCCGCACCCCTAAATGAGTTTGAGACCCCTGCTATAGATACATGTCTAAATCTAGACCTAGGTTTTTGTATACAAATATTTCTATAACAGCACTAAACGTGAAAAGATTCTTGATGTTGAACATTTAACTGCTGACATTAAACACATGCAAAGGTCTAATGACACAGACTCAAAATCTGTTAATGAATGGTCAATGTGCAGTCTAGCTAATGAGCTAAAGTTAATTTGTCATTGGCAGAGTTTCCATTCTCAGAAAATAGTCGCACCAAGAAGTAAGGTCATAAAAAAGCCTGATGATCACGTATTCGGATTTGGTTTGCATCCAGTTGGATGCACAGTCTGTGAATTCGGTCCAGGTCTGTAGTTACTGTATATGTACAGTAATTAGATTAATTCTTCATATTACAGCAAGTGTCTGGTGTTTCCTGTTTGAGTGTAGTCAGAGCAGTATGAGTTGGCAATCTCTGCAGCATACACGTTTCTGTCTGCCAATCCGGACAACGAGCGAATGATAGACAATGTCAACTTCTACAGTCAGCTGCCTGAGGCTATGCCTTCATACTTTGTTGATCTTGAAGCTAAGCCTTATCAGGTGGCTTATATTTTTTCTCATTAATTTTGCGCATGTTGTGTGTAAAAGTGTATTTATTTAAACTTATGTCTTCTTATTCAACTAGAAGGACACTCTGCCAGGTCTGCCTCCAGAAAGTGCAAACCTCTACCAATGCTATGCCATTTTTCATTGTGTTTGCCAGGTGGCAGCACTATATTTGGTGGAGGTTTTTTTATTTGGCAGCTGTAAAGAATCCTTCAATTTTATTCTGGATCCAGATATTGATTTGGATCACCGCCAAAAGCTTTAGTTGAGCTAAGTCTAACATTTCCTAAAAATTTTTGCAAAATACGTCTTCAGCTTCCTGCGTAAAAACTGCAATAAGAAAGAAACACAAAAATAAGCACTGCAAAGTTGTCCAATAGTGCTCATGTTAATAATTGGAATTTGGAAACCTAGGAAAAAAACATGAAAATGCCAAAAGTTGGGCTTTTTAATAAAATTTACAGCTTGGCATTAAAAACCCAATGAAACCTACCAGGCTTGGCTTTTTAAAAAGAGACTGGGTTCGTAACCATGGTATTGCATGTTTCACATAGGTGCACTACCAGCAAGGAGTGGAAGCGTACTATGATGATGACTGGCTGGCTGCAGTGCAGTACATTGAGCAGTCATTACCCGAGTACTTCAAGGAATATGAGCGTTGTCTGGCGCTGTGTGATTACCCATACGATGATGCGGCATTTACACAACTGCATCAGCAGATCATTAACTCTAATGTTGCTAAACGTGACCGACTGCTTCTAGGTATGAACATTTGCACTGTTTTGCCTGCTGTTACGTCTTTATTTTGTTGTAATTATAATAATAATAATAATAAACAAATTTTTATAGCACCATTATGTCGATTGATTTTAGTGGCACTGGTACCAGTAATTAATTGATATGTTAGTGGTCCGCAGAAAATAGCGGTAACAGACTTCTTTTATTGTTTTTAGTTTTAACTTGCAGCCGTTGTATAATACCTTAATGATCTATTAATTTCGCAGTTAGTACTTGTTTATACATGAGTGAAAAGCCAGGCTGGCATTTGTTACCGTATTTTGTTTTCTTACTGTTGCATACCTACAGTTTTTGTGAGACACTGTGATGTAGCACATTTAGAAACTCTGTACCATAATAAATAGTGCATGTTGAAAACAACTGGAGATAACAAATGCTCAAAATTTCACTTTTGTCTCTAATTATCTCAAAATGGGGGATTTTCATCACCAAATTTTGTATTTGTGTAAGACAATTTTACTGCAAGAAGAAAGACAATAAGAACAATGTTTGACAGTCTAAAATTTAGGGGAGGGGAGCATTTGCCCCCTACGGTAACTCTCTGCCACAGGGCTACATCTATTTGACTGTGTGTTTGTTTTATATTGCAGATCACTGGATGGAACTAATGCAATGTCGGCTGGATTGCTCTGATAAAGTGAACGTCGTCAATGCAAGCAGTGATCCAATGGATGATTACTTTATTGACCACTACAACTACCTCCAGTTTGCTTACCATAAACGTCTGTTGACAGTCTTTCACTCTGTTTCATACTATTATGCATAATATGTGACCAGCCATTCGAGTCAACTCAGCATGGCCATCCCTCTGTGGTTAGATGCAATGAATACCAGCAAAAGTTGGAATGTGAATGGGCACACCGTGTGATGTCTTGCCTTTCTTTAGCCGTCCTCGATCCGAAGGTAGGCTGCACTATGAATTGCCGTCCTCCATGCAGAACTGTTGTCCGCTTTTCGAATTGCCTCTTTAAGCTTTAGTCCCATCCATGAAGTGACATAGTAGTCAATCAATGCTTTCTTGGTCTTCCTCTTTTCCTACTGCCAGGCAGGGTCCCTTCAATGATACCCTTTTCAAGAGATTTGTCTTTGCCTCTCACGATATGACCAAAGTATCTCAACTTTTTGCTTTTGACATTTATTAGTGAACTTCTATTGACACCTGTTTGCTCCAAGACCAACAAATTTGTCCTCTTTCCATTTGCAGTACTTGCAAAGTCTGTCTTAGTGCTTTCATCTCAAACACTTCCAACCTACCTTCATGTGATCTTTTCAAAATCCAACTCTAACATCTGTAAGTAGCGACGGGCCATACTAGTGTTTGTAAGAGCCATACTTTGGTGTCTGTAGTGATGTCATGATGTGTACTAGCGGTTGGTCTCATGGTGCAAACTGATATTTGGCTGAAGACTAACGAATGGAGATCCGTGCTGCTCTATGGACTTACGGCTAGTGGAGGCTTTTAAATTATGCAGTTATTTGTTGTAGGCCACATGCTGTGTCTTGTCTGTCTGTCGGTCTGTCTCTCTGATTGTGTTGCGTTAAACTTCTTGCAACTCCAAAAGAGAAGACATAGAAAAATTAAAATTGGTGAGAACGTTTTCAACGATGTGAGTAACTGGTGTTATCGGTTTAAAAGGTGAAAGGACAAAGTAACCGGACATTAAAAACCTTCAGAAAATGATTTTATGTTTACTGTGTGAAATACAATGGATTTATTCATTTATTTATTGAATGTCAGTTACAGTAATGTTTATTGTTTCTACTGGACAGAATTTTTAAGTGCGAGAGCTAGCATAGCATGTATTAGCTATGTAATTGTGTCTGTCTGTCTGTCTGTCTGTTTGTCTGTCCTGGTGTCACGTCCCGTTTCAAGACCAGGTGTGATAGAGACTTCTGTTTTTTACCATATGATAGCCTAGAGTCTCTAATATCTCATGTCAAAATTTCATGTCGCTGGGTGATGAGGGTCCTCACGAATGAGGTAGAGAAAGAGGGGCACCCCCCTAAAAGACGTTATTTTACTGCTATTGATTTGTTTAGCATTGAAATGGTTGCAGATAGGCACAGACATGCTGCTTATCATAACTCTGTAACTCATAACACTGGCAACGAACTTCTTAGTAGTGTCAACATGGATGACCTTGAATGACCTTGAACCACCAAAATAGGGAGTTTTAGTGAATTTTTTGCGATAACACACATTTCAACAGTCGACTGCATCGAAACAGCTGGAGATTGGCCAAAACAACCTGCATATGATATTTTTATCATTGAATGTAGATTTGAGCAGTCCTCGTCCTGACCCCATACGTTCAATGAGGCCTGCGCATGAGATTGTCAAAGAGGGGTATCCCCCAAGAAGTGGTTATTTTTCTGATATTGGCTTGTCTAGCATGAAAACGCTTGCAGATAGGCACAGACATACTGCTTATCATAACAAGCAATGGTGAAGTGGTTTTTAGTCGTATCAACATCGATGACCTCAAATAATCTTGAATCCCAACAACAGGGTTTTTAGTAATTTTTTGGCGATTTTCGCCTGCAGAAGCGTGAATTGCGACAAAGTGGATGACAGACCAAGACAACCTGCGAACAGGAACTGCTATAGGCTCTCGCATGTCTCATGAGCATTAGCTCAGATTTCTTGTTACAGTTACAGTTGGAAACGGTTACCACACTACCTGCTGTTTATGTTATTGGGTCACCCTTAGGTAGTCCAGTATAAAAAAATGTTACTTACAGAACTTTAGTATTACGGTTTTGTTGCATTGTAGTTGGAAACAGTCAGCAGGCGGCAGTGTGCACCGGTACTTATCTTTTGTTTCGCCCCAATGATGAGACAATGCTTGATAACAGAGATTACTATCAACGACAGTCTTCTGCATCAGACTCAGATTTCACTCCTCGACAGGTTACTACTAACTACACCACCATTACTACAATAACTACTACTATTACCAATGCTATTACCAGTTTCGCCTTACCCCCAGTGATGAAACAGTGTTTGACAACAATTTTATCTCTCTAGCTGCAAGCCTGTAGGACCCATGAATTTAAGCAGCATGCCTCCAATTATGTTTGTGCATGACTCCATTTTTTTCCGTCTGCTGTTCGTGCATTGATTACTGATAGTGCTTTGCACTGTAGCTAGCGAGCAAGCATGTCACTCAGCAGCTTGTTTGTTTTACTGCTCTACTGTTGATGGAGACCAAAGAACTCGTGGTCTGTCGATCTGGGTCGACATTCTCGAAACTTTCCTAAGAATGTTTCTTGAGATCTTAAGTTGTGTTATTAAGGTTTTAAAGTACTTTTTTTATCCCAGTTCTCAGTGACTTTCTTTGCATTTTTACGCACAAAAGCAGCTACTGCTATCAGCACATCTTAGCCATTGCAATTCTGTCTGTTTGTCTGTCTGTCTTGTCTGTCACATGGGTGGATCAGTCAAAAACGGTGCTAGCTAGGATCATCAAACCTTCACCGTCGGCTGCCTGGAAAACTAGTTTCAGAAACCGCAAAGTTTTTCCATAAATTTGAAGGGGGGTCACCCCAAACGAGGGTGCTAAATGAGAGAGGGGTGGCAAAATTTGCGATTTTTGGCCAATAAGTCGCTGTATTTCAGTAACGGTGCGAGATATGGCCTGGGTTACTATTAATCACTAATAGGAAGTCGTACACTGGCACTTGATTGGCGCCGAATTCAATGACTTTGGATGACTTTGAACGCCAAAATAAGGGGTTTTGTGGATTTTTTGGCGATTTCGGGCTGCGACAAAAGTCTGTATCATTCACAAGGTGGTGCCACGCTACTATCGTCATGCGATCCAGATAGAGAATTTGGTATTCGTATATTAACTTAGTGTGAACACCCCAATTTTCATCTAAACTAGCAAACTACTATAGGCTTTCGTGCATCTTGTGAGCATTAGCTCAGATTTCTTGTTTAATAAGTTTTGTGTTGGATGTATGGTGCAGCACGCGGTGGAGTTTTTGAACGAGCGTAACAGGGACGATGAATTTTTTCGAGTTGTCACGGAGAAGCTGTCCATGCTGCAGGTGAGTTTGTTTGTTTGTTGACTGCTCTGTTATAGTGGAGGTGGAAAAGTGCAGTGCGTACATTAAGTCTAGATTTGGTTTGTAAAAATTTGCTTTAATATCAGCATAATTCTGAACATTCTTGAACAATGAAGGAACATGCACTTTTATTCTTTAGTTGTGTTGCTGACTAATTATTGGTTCTGCCTTTGAACGAAGTTGAATACATGGTCAACTTATTGTCAAAATTTGCTTGGAATTTTGCAAAGGCTGTCCAAAAATTTTCAGAGTTCTTATGTTTTACTAAGTCAGCAGCGTAAGATGAATTTTTATATTTTTGTAAGTCTTACATTTTTTATGTTTTTACTGAGTATAGGCTATTATAGTATATTATATTAGTTTTCAGATTAACAGTGCTAGTGTATTGCTGCAGGATGTTTCGTCTGCACCATCATCAATATTTGTGCCGTGGGATGATGCGTCATTTGCTGACATGGAGGTCTACCTGGCACAGAATGGTATCGAGATATTAATGGCAAGTTCAGATGAGGGTCAACGTCATGTCGTGGCTGACGGGCTTGTCGCAAAGGAGCGTTGTAATGAACTCACCCAGCTTGATGTTGTATGTTCTTCTGCTGTACATGTAGATAGTTGCTTTTGTGTGTGTGTGTTTTTAGCACACATTTTGAAAGTCAGATTTAGTTGCTAAATGCTGTGAGCATTCCGCGGTTTGTCATATTTGTTGCTTTTCGCAGTTATCCATTAAATTGGCTCTTTGTTAGGCTTGTAGTTGTAGCAGATGAGAAGTTATTTCATATCTGTATTTAGCTTAGTGACTGATAAAAACCACAGTTTGTGCAATTATTTGCTTGGATGTTTCAAAGCCAGACTTGATGGACGTTGACTACATCGAGTCTAGCTAGTCACTGTTCAATGACATTGTCATGCATGTGGTACACCAAGAAGTCACTAGTAGTTTGGTGGTCTGACTTTTCCGAAGGCTTTTCCGAATACTCCAACTTATGCATTTCAAGCTTAAAAATTGCATTATGCGGTAGAGCTGTGATTAATTGATTCGAATTGATTCGACAAGGCGAATCAAACTCAGGCTTATTTCAATTCGACCCACCAATTTCATAAAGTATTCAATCCAAGTTCTGTTTGTAAACTCGTGTTTCTGTGCTCTGGTTGGCGCTGACTGCGTGCACGCGTTCGTGTTGCACACGACTTTTTTAGTTTCACTTCACTATCAGTTTGTCACGAAAGCACAAACACTGACCTGCCGTGATGTTAACACTTTGTTCCATGATGCGATTTTTCTACTTAGAGCTCTTAGATGGTTTTTCTGAATTGATCTACCAGCGATAGTAGGCTAAAGAAGTAGGCCTACGATAGCGTGATAGTGGAGTTCCAAATTATAACTCAGAATAATTCACGAAAGGCTTAGATCATCAATGTACAGCAGCATCGTGGGTCAAAACATTAGGAGGAGCAGGAGGTTGCAATTTTCTGTCTGACACTGCAAACTTTCGATAGAATTCTCTAAAAGCTGTTAATTTTCAACACATGATATTGTGGGTGCTGAAAATTTAAACTTTGCTTTAAGATTTTTTGAAAATAAAGGCTTTTGGGCAAAAATTTTGCGATTTTGAACCAAAATTTTCTGACAAGATTTTATGACAATTTTTTGACAGCTGAAAATTTCAGGTGGCAATGACCCCCTCTTTCTTTTGTCCCTTTGCCCACTACGTCATTACCAGTGAATCGAATCGAATCGAAATTCTTTCGAATCAAATCGAATTTGGCATCAACCGGAATCGCCCGCCTCTATTATGTGGTGATGCTTTTGGCTATTATATGCAAGGTCTCTGTCGTTCTGACTGTCAGGAGAGGGGTCGGGTTCTAACAAACCTATAAATTCCCGCCGAGTTTCAGGCCTGCTTAGTTTCGAATTAGCTAGTTGGTCATGACATAAGCCTTACTTTCATTTTATCTTGCACTAGTGATAGGCATACAGCTCTTATATATTACATATGTCTTACGTGTAACTGCTCTGTGTGTACAGACAGCTGCATTGGTGGAAGGATCTCGTGGTCTGTTGACTCGTCTTTCACTCAGTCGTGCAGCTGAAGTACATCTTTGCATTTCTTATTCTCTGCTGTTGACTGACTAAACTATATTTTGTTGTCTAGATAAAGATACGTAGACTATCCTGACTCATATATTTCATGAAACATTATATCATCTGTAGGTGCGATTATTTCATTTTCCGCCTTACTAATATTTATTTTTGATTATTTGAGTATCGTCATGGTATCCACTTAATCGTAAAAAAAATGTTGAGGAAAAAATGTTAAATTTACTCCAATAAATATTATTATAAATTGTACTTTTCTTCACACTTTTTATCATTGGCTAACACAGCTAATTATGCAGCTAGTTGTTTGGAATTTTTAACAATTGTATTGGAGACCATGCGGAACTGGCCAATGAATGCTAAAGCAAAAATTTTAAGCATTACATTTTTTTATTAAAGTTATTTACTGGCACAAACCACGTTGTGCATACATGTCCTGTCAGTCATCTGTTCTGTGTTAAATAGAAGTATAGTCAACGAATGATACAAATATTTTTTACAGAGAACGTGAAAATTTTTGTCTATCTGTGAGTACAAGAATAACGCACACTGACTGATTGTGTCTTAATGCATCTGTGAAAGCTGTTAGCTGAATAACTGATAAGCTGCTGAATGAAAACATGTTTTTTTACGTAGTTAGCTACTGCCACTGTTAGCTTTTTCTCAGAATTATTCGGGATTTATTAATCGCTAATTGTGAGAAAGTTAGTAAATTGTTGCAGTTTTTGGTGTTAGCCCAAAAGTCACTTTTGTGTTCGATTAATTTAAAGCAAATTCCTGAGTGTAAGTTTATGCTGCTATATGCCTCGGTAGATAATGGTTTTGTTTTACTTATTCAGTGTGTTTTTGTGATATTTGTGACTATGTTAGTTTCTGCATGGCTGCATGTTTATTTCAGTTGGCGCGTGATGGAATTGTGCCGGTTCAGCAAGTTTATGCGTATCTGCAGTACAGCGAAGTTCTGCGTGCATTTCTGGAGAAATATTTCAACCTTCAGATGCCTCTCTACTTCCAGAACACACAGATTGTCTGCCAGTCGGCTGACCTGGGTCAGTGTTAGTGGTATTAGTTGGCAGAAGTGATGTACATCGTGTGCCATAAAAGACGTGGCACTTTACTTTTATCATATCTTTACAGATTTTAAAAATGTTTTCACTGGCATACTCTGCGGACAATTTGCAGTAATGTGATTATTATATATCCCACCAAACCATAAATGCGTCTCTATACTACCTTGTGAAACATAAATGTAAGAAAACCTAACGATAATAACAAACATTTAAGTAAATGAAAAAACACTTCAGATCAGCATTGCGGTGAATGATTCGTATGACACTAGACTGTGTTAGACCCACACAGTCTAGTGTCATACGGATCATTAACCGCAATGTTGGTCTGAAGTGTTTTTTCTATTTTACCAAAATGTTTGTTTGTTATTATCGTTATACATGCATATTTCATTCATATTTTACAAGGTAGTGTAGAGACGCATTTATTGCATGGTGGGATATATAATAATCACATTATTGCAAATTGTTCGCAGAGTGTGTCAGTGAAAGAATTTTTGAAAATCAGTCATTAATTGGCAAAGATATGGACAAAAATAAAGTGCCACGTTTTTATGGCCCACCCTGTAGTTCTCAATACCAAAGTCTAGATCTCGAGGTGCCATGTGGACACAAAGTAATGTTTTGGTTTTGAAGAAAAGTCTTGATTTCGGTCACGAAAAAAATAAAGTTTTTGCTTGGTATCAAGCTAAAAAAAGTCTAGGTCATTTGGTTTAGTTCTTGAAATAAGTTTTGCTTACATCAATGGTTAGCAGAGCTAATAATGTTGTTTCTCTGCTGAATAATACTTAGTAATTTTCATACTTGGTGCTAGCATTGTCATTGAAGCGTTCAGCGTTGGTGATTTTTTTGTAGTTTGGCACTCACTATCGTATTACTGTAGATTTGCCGACCTTCTGCACGCTTTTAAGCGTAGCTACAAAAACTGAACTGTTTGATGTTGCCAATAGTAGATGTGAACACTCAGCCTAGTCTCTGCTATTATGCGCCTCTGACATCTGTGTTAATCCAGATTTATTTCGGGTGAGTGGTAAATTTGTGTAGACTTGCTCACATTTTGCTTACTTATTAGGTGTTTTTATTGGGGGAAGGCAAATGCTTCCTAACTTCTGGTGCAATGGAAAGGGCATACAGTCGGCCTACTTCTGGTATGACAGCGACTTCTCGAAATGCAAGCGAAGTCTTTTTGCCCAGTACCACGCGCTATCGACGCTGCTACTGTTCGTATTCTGTCGAATGCTACATTGACGCTAATAGTTGTTTGTGACGTCGCAGTTTCGTCACATTTGTCCTCTTTAAACTTTGTTTTACATAATAAAGGTAGCACTGGCAACAGGAAAATTCGTAAATATTGACAACTCAACATTTGATTAAGTTAATTAGTGCTTTATAACAGTTACGTAAACTGATGCGACTTGGCCTTTAAGTTGATTTGACCGAAAGTATTATTTGTAGTCACTGCCAAGTTAGTGCTATAAAGCTACCATTACAATACATACGGTATATATGCAGTGACTGCACAGCTAATGTAAATCCGCTGTGTAAATGTGAGTTTTGAAATAGTTTTACCATTTGTTTACTGTTTCTGATTAATGTGTTAAATATTGTTTGTTTAAAGTTACATTAATGGTCATTAATATGCTGTGTAAAGCTGTCGGTGGCCAGTTTGCATTTGAGAATATCGACTGCTTTCCTCAAGCCGATGGCTCATGCATGAATCAAGGAGATATTGTGTAAGTGTATTCGCTGTGTTCATTATTATCTGTGTATCGGTTGTTTTTTGTGTTTTTTATTGCTTTCATGATGACATGTGAATACCTTAAAGTTCTTTTTTGAACAGTTATTCATGTTTGCTCTGTGGCAAGAAAACTTAAAGAGCCATAGTCATTTTGTCGAGATTTAAGCCATTGCAATGTGAATGTCTTTTAGGTCCGGTTTTCCCATTCCCAATCAAATCAAATTTGATCTCCGATTTACTGATTTTCGATTAATTTGATGTTCAGAATTGATCGTCGATCAACTGTGTTTCGTTTTTACATGCATTTTCGATCTCCAATTATGTGATCGGCGATTAGTTCATCGGCAGTCAACTGAGCCTACTTTATGCCAATCTGATTGGCTGACAATGACCTCAATTAGCGAATTTGTGCTAAATTACCCAGCATGCGCTGCGAGTGGACACCATAGGCAGTAAATGTCGTCATAGCAATGATATCAACGATATCAGTGATATTTACATATTTGCTCTCATAAAGTCTGGTGTCTTCAAAAATTGTCTTATGCAGCATATACTCATGTGAAGGCATGAACTTACTTCTGGTTTTGCTTACTTTTTACGTGCAACAGCAGCTACTGCTGTAGTGTGTCTTAGCCATCGCAGTTCTGTCTGTCTGTCCATCACACGGGTTGATCAGTCAAAAACAGTGCAAGCTAGGATTACCAAATTTTTACCTTCGGCTAATTGGAAGACTCTAGTTTCAGGAACCATAAAGCTTTTCCATAAATTCAAAAAGGATCACCCCGAACGAGAGTGCTAAATGAGAAGGGTATAAGGAAACTTTCCAATTTCCAGCTGATACGGCGTTGGCAGAGCGAGACAGGTAACGCTCTCTGGTGAGTACAAGTAAAACACTATAGATATATAGCTGTCGGTCGTCTGGCGCCCTCTGGCGACTGATCTTGTTTTACTGTGCTTTCAAACATGCACCGCTGTTGCGCGTCCGCCTTTGCGTTAGCAGGGCTTTTCTTGTTTGGAAAATGTTCACAGCATTTCTACTGTTCTGAATGCTTGTTAAACATAGGACGTTGTTGCATGGAAAACAAACCATTTGTACATAGGTTTAATTTTACATTTGTTTTGACGACTCTAAAAGTATGGTGCATGATTTGTGCAAATGTTTTGCAAATTTTTATTACTATATACGAAACCTTGGCTGTACTGCTGCAATGCTTTCTACTTTGACAGTGATACTGTGGTGAAATCTTCAAGGACTACCATCATCTGTGATATATACAATTTTATTGAATTAATGGACTGGCGTTGGTTTGTTAGAGGTCTGATGTATCTGAATGAAGACTTTGAGGGAGGAGACTTTTACTTCACTGATGAGAATATGGAGTCTCAAGTAAGTAAGATTTGTAATTTTTTTCTAACCCTGTATAATTGATTTCTGTTTTCTGCAGCTGTGAGCAGTATGTGTAATGGGATTATTATACACTGTGGGCCATAAAAATGTGGCACTGTACTTTTGTCCATATCTTCACCAATTATAGACCGATTTAAAAAATTTTTTTCACTGGCCCACTCTGCAGACAATTTGCAATAATGTGATTATTATATATCCCACCACCCCGTAAATGCATCTCTAACTACCTTGTGAAATATGAATGAAATATGCATGTATAACAATAATAACAAACATTTTGGTAAAATTGAAAAAAAAACACTTCAGATCAACATTGCGGTGAATGATCTATATAACACTAGACTGTGTGGGTCTAACACAGTCTACTGTCATATGGATTATTCACCACAATGTTGGTTTGAAGTGTTTTTCTTCATTTACTTAAATGTTTGTTATTATTGTTAGGTTTTCTTACGCTTATCTTTCACAAGGTAGCGTAAAGACGCATTTACCGTGTGGTGAGATATACACACGTGTCCGGAAAAAACATCCTGGACATTTTTGATTATCGGTTAAAGAAGAATCATAGGATTTTAGTAATTTTTGACAAGAATATTTCTGATACAGCTGGCCATCGAATGACCCTATAATTCCCTACCGTACCCAATGTCTGTTTCTGCACTACCTGGGGAAAATAGAACCAAAAATATGTTGTATTTTTCTGTAAAGTGCTTTAATTTACGATGACGGAATGGGGATGGGAGCAACTTGTGCGGGGATTGATGGGGACGAGGACAGGGTTTAACAGGAACGGTTTGGTCCCAAGTTTCCGGGATGGATGGGTATGCGGATAATTTGTTGTCCTTGTGCAGCTCTCCTCTATAAAGCCGTCGACGGCTGTGAAGTCGAAACCAGCAGAAAAGCACCAGTAATGTGTAGCAAATCTGCTCTTACAGGTTTGATCAGCTCTTAGTTGGCTCCTACTTTCCAGATTTTATCTATTTTTTTGGGTCATTGATGCATGAAGCCCCACCGCCGTGATAAGGTGGCTGATCACAGTGGGGTTAGACCTGGACAACCTGCAGTGAAATTTGTAGGATAGAACATACATTTTTTAACAATCTAAGTTTCGACCTTTTAAATTCAAGGAGTTTTCTGTACGGAGGCCTCAAATTTTTGTGCTGCTTTAAGACAAATTAAATATTATTTTATTGCACCCTACATACATGATTGCCCAGGTGTCAGCAACGCTGCTGTCGCGTGTCACATGAGCTTTGCTCATCATTTGTTTGCGTCAGCAACTGGTGCACAGGACTGGTGGTCATATAATTGGCTTTGAGATGGGTAGCCTATCTATCTCAGTATGACTGCACTGACGTTTGTTTTGGCGTAATAAACTGGTCTAGCCTAATAAACCGGACTACTTCGACAACATTATGACACCAGTCCACACCAGATTGCGATCTGCATACCAAAGTGACATGGTCGTTCCGGGCTCAGCAGCCGGTCAACTCAGCTCATCAGCATCAACCATGTGGAACCATCTACCCTCGGAACTGATAAACAGTGACATAGTAGACATTGAGACTTTAAATTGGGCCTTAGGACATAGCTTTAAAATTTATTACCTTAACGTTTAGCTGCTATCGTTTGTGTGTCAGCAAACGGTTGCCACGAGCGGTGGACGTGTGATTGGGTTTGAGATGGGCATCTATCACAGTATGACAGCGTTGACATCAGGTCGGCGCTGCGTTCTGCTGGTGTCATTCACTGTTGATCAGCTGCAACAAGAACTCGCTCACGTCCAGGCTGAAACACTGCTGCGTGGCTTTGACGCTACCAGGTTAGACAAAGGGTTAAAGGCTGAGTATACCACTTCATGGCAAACCCATTGCACAGCTCTGGAGCATCGCCTGCCATGTGGGATCACACAGTGTTATCTGCCACCAAACACAGGTGAATGCTTTCCACCATAACCCAAGCCAGACAGACTGGTACTTGATTTACCTACCGTGGCAGGATGGAAGGCTGAGTTCACTTTGGTTTCTGTTATTGGTGGCGTGGCGTAGTTGGTAATGCGTTGCGGCTGAAGTTACTCTACGTCTGGCCCAGTTAGTACTGCGATGGGTGACTGCCTGCGGGCAGGTAAACCATCTCGGTGCGAAGCCTGCCAGCTAGATCGACTCAGCCTTCTACCCTCCGTGGGATGGTAGAATGAGCAGTAACTCATTTATATGGGTTACGGAAGGTGGTGATCTTAGTACAGCTGACTGGGGCTGCCTAGCCAGCCGCTGCGTTAGCCTGTGTCTGCAGGCTGCACGTGGCGGCCATGTGGCTGGCGGCTCGGGTTAGTGACGAAAAGCGCATTAGAGGCGTTGTACGCGAGATGCGCTATACAAATTGACACCTTTACCTTTTACCTTTTACCTGTCTATAGGCATTCACCCATCCAAGCAGTAACAAATTGTTAGCGACCCGACCGGAGGTCAAAAAACTGAAAGTCAAACCCATGACCTCAGGATTGCAAGTCCGACACCTTTCTATTATGCCATTAAGCTACCAAATTTTTTGTACAATGATTTCAGTTTTATTCTTAAGCAGCTGTTATGTTTTTGCTACATTTTGAATTTTTGTGACAACGGTTTGCTGTGTGCAGGCCACCCAGTCCTGCAGGTCTTCAGGCACTGCTTGACAAGAAAGGTTATAACATTGTGATGACAGAGACAGAACTGAACGGACCAGAACGCTTTGCTGCTGACAACGTTCTTACTGAAGCACAATGCAAGGCACTGATTAAACTTGCCAACGTAAGTGTGGAAATCTTATCATACGGTTCCGTTTTTTCTTTCCATATTGCCTAAATGACATGTGTTTTTGATTTGTATATTACTAAGAGAAGTAAGTAATTGATTTGTATCATGCACGATGTCAGCAGGAAAGCTGCTGAAACTAAGGTGGAAAGAGTGGGGTGGGGATAAGATGGCTTAAATAAGCTAGGCTGTAGAAAAATGTTTTGGATTTAATACTATTTTGGTCTTTTGGTAGTTGTATCCGGATGTTATATATTTACATTGAAATTTGCAACATATTGGTGTCATTATCGAGCCAGTGTATGCCAATATGTTATGTTGGTAGTCTAAAAGATAGCATCTCGGACCAATGATTGTAAGGTCGCTGGTTTGACTCTGGCCATTCTGCTGTCACCTAACAACCCTGGGCAAGTTGTTCACATCTATGTGTCTCTGGCATTAAGTACTGGCCTAATTGCTGGGAAGGTAATGGCAATATATGGGAGGCGTAGTTGGTAACGCGTTTCGGCTGAAACGAAGTTACTCTCCGCCGGGCCCGGTTAGTACTGCGATGGGTGACTGCCTGCAGGCAGGTAAACCATCTCAGTGCGAAGCCTGCCAGCTAGGTCGACTCAGCCTTCTACCCTCCGTGGGACGGTAAAATGAGTAGTAACTCATTTACATGGGTTACGGAAGGTGGGGACCTTGTTACAGCTGACTGGGGTTGCCTAGCCGGCCGCTGCGCCAGCCTGTGTTTGCAGGCTGCACACGTTGGCCGTGTGGCAGGCGGCTCTGGTTAGTGACGAAAGCGCATTAGAGGCATGTGCGTGCTTGCGATGATGCGCTATACAAATTGCCGACCTTTAGAGGTGTGGCCTACTGCCCATGTAACTGAGCTGTGATGCACTCACTGCCGGCTCGGGGTCAGCAAACACAGATGACCACTGACTTTTGGGTAACAGAGTTGTGAGAGGGAGTGATGTTGACTGTAGGTGATGATAAATTTTCATATGCTAACGCGTAGGATGGGGGAGTGGCAGGTGAAGGTTATCAAAGTCGCAGGTCTCCCCACACCCGGCACGAGTTGTTTTTGGGACTTAGTATGTCACTGGCACAACAGGTAACATTACCGGTATACGTCCATATGGCTTCTGTCTTGACCCAAGCTTTTCTGTACATGTAACCAATGGGTCGCCATTGGCGGTGGTGGTAGGTGCTTTGCTTTGGTTTGTGCTGGTCTGCTGCTTGGTTCTTATTCCACTTTTTCATCTTAAGTTGTTGTAATAGCCCACGAACTCCTCTTTTCTTGTCATGCTTCGTCACGGTTGACAAAGTGATGCTTGTCGATGCTGGAGAGGATATGAGAAGAGTGAGGGAGGAGGGTACGGAGTCATTTGCAGTCGTTGTGCTGGACGGACTGTCGTCGGCTACAGACGTCGATATGCCATGCCAAGACTTGTTGTTGACGTCTGTTGGTTCCACCACGAAAATGCGACTCCACCAGAACCCAAGTCACGCACGAAAAGAATTGAATTGAAATGGAATGGACTGCCAGTTGGTGGTGTAGCATAGTGGTTAGAACGTCGGTCCTGGCCGGCAAACTTTTTCTGTCCTGCGCTAGACTGATGGATGGCTGTTTGACCACTTCGTGGGTAAAACGTCCACTATCAGTCAACCAACAAGGCCAAGTCAGCCTGCTATCCCTCCGGGGTCGGTTAAATGAGTAGTACCCCTATTATATTGGTTACAGAAGGTGGGGACCTTTGTACAGCTGACTGTGCTGCCTGGCCGGCCAGTGCGCCAGCCTGTGTTTGCAGGCTGCACGCGGCGGCTGTGCGGCCGGCGGCTCTAGTCAGTGACGAAAAGCGCATTAGGGGCATGTACGCGACGATGCACTATACAGATTGACAACCTTTACCTTTTTTTACCAGTTCGTTTGCTCTGTACAGTGCAGCTGAAGTGAACTGAACTGAACTGACATATTTAAGATCAAACACAACTGAACTGGGCTGAAATTTTAGTATATCGGAGGGGTCTGGTTTACGGCACATGTAACTGAACTCTGTCTGCAGCTGAAATTTCATTTTTTTTTGCAGTTCAGTATAATTCTTTTGATTTCTGCACACCTTTATTTGCTCTGTGATTTTATTTGAGTGCATTCTTTTTTTTGCTTATCTCTGAGTAATAATGTGCTCTGTTTTGCGAAAAATTAATGCATACATGTCACCTGTTCTTTCGCAGCATACACATATTCTCGAACACTGGTGACCATTGTGGGCAAAATGCCTTTTCTAACACTGAAAGAGTTTAGTCTGGTCTGATATGATATTGTATTGTTAATGGTCTGTTATCATATTATCGCTGTCGACAGGAGGGTGGTCTGTCGGGGGATGGTTACGGAACTGAGGGGTCACCTCACACAGTACACGAGTCGTTTGCAGGACTGGGTCTAGTAAGAGCAGCCGAGGTCGGTTGAGTTTGTGCTAGGTTGATGCTGGTTCATGTCGTTGTATGTTTGACACGTTGCACGATTGTCTGACATGACACACGAAGATATCGAGCATCCCATACCGTGCAGTTTTCTTCATCTGCCTAGCTATACACTGACAGCATAACTATGGACAGTAGAAAATCACAGCAAAAAATGGCAGAAAACATGGCAAACTTTGGCGAAAATGGCAAAAATCACTGCAAAGAAACGGCATCAAATCACGGGCCCGAAAACCATTATACATTCTATAAACTTAACATCTAACATTGACGACCATCAATATATGCAGAGGAAGGTTTTTCTGGGAAATTTTGTAGCTGCAGAGCATTAAAATACATATTTTTACTATGACGTCACGCTCACATATTAAGCTAGAAAGTAACAAAGCACACGGACTTTGGTAGCAAAGGCGAGACTAAATATTCTTGTGTTAAAATCATACGATAAACTTCAAGTGTGCTGATTAAGAACAAAGCGTTCTTGTAAAAACGCAAAAATCACAGCATTTTGGCTAAAAACACGGCATTTGATGAAAAACACGGTTTCCGTGACTTCCGTATCCATGATTTTCTATTGTCCCTAAGCATAACCCTTATTCTGACCTTTACTGTTCTAACTCACCCAATTGGCACACTGATTATCCCTGCCATGGGGGACTTTGACACACACGTTGGTTTTTCAAGTTGATGGATGGACAGGCACGACTCGCATTGTGGTGTAATGGTACGGTCACATAATAGTGAGAACAAATAGTAATCGACATGCTGCAGACGATTGAAATTTCCAGTTACTGCATGAGTGTGAATTGAATTTGTACAGCCAACTAGGTTTAGCATGTTCGGAAACCTGTCTTGCTTTTCACGTTTTTGTGTCACTTAATTTCTTGCTTTCTGCACAAAGTTTGTAGCGCTACTAACGTTTTTTTCTGCACTAACTGCATGGCTTCATTGCAGAATTTTAGAGGATAATAATTTGTTTGTTTGTTTTTGATATTGACACACTGATACTGATAGTTATGGATAAACACAGCTATGATATAGTCTAATTGCAATGATTTTGAGTTGTTTAGAGTGGTATAAGGTAGTTTAAATTTCTTCTTCAGTGAAAGTGAAATTAACTGGTTCAAAGTCTAATTGAGTAAAAGTCGAAATTTAATCTAAGGTTGGCTAAGAATTACTGGTCTTAGTATTTGTATTTATATTTTACTATTTTATTATGCTAATTATTGTTGTTATTTTATCATATACCATTTATTTATTGTTGTATTATTGTTTGTGATTGTCAGTGAGGGTTAGATTAGTTCTATCAGTCTCTCCAGGTTTTAATAACAGGCCACCTACTGTCGTCAAATTTGACCATTTTTGCTTATAACTTAACAAATATTGCAGCAATGATATTCATTTTCATTGAATGTAGTGTCACCAGCTGTTGATCATAGTCGATAGAAAATGTAAATTATGGCTGACTGCATTTTGCAAATGTGGTCGAATCAAAAGGTGGAAAAAATAACATGTAAACTGAAAAGTGATGTGAATTGATCATTATCAGTCGTTGTGGAAAATGTGACAAAAATTAGAGACATGTTTGCATGTGACTGTTTGCGGCAGGCAAGTAATGAGAAAGCGAAGTTGAATGATATACACTGATCGACTGACCAGCCTGCCGATTGGTCGGTCGTTTTATTATTTGACTGCTGTGGCTTTGGCGGTTTTGCAGCTCGCAACAGATGAGAAAGTGCGTCTGGATGATGTTCGTCTCTACCTGGATGCGAGTGAAGCGGCGAAGGAGTTTGTTGGTCATTACTTCGGCAAGACACTTTACTTCGACTACACACATCTCGTCTGCCGCACTGCACTTGATGGTAACTCATGACTGATGCTTTACATCATTTCCTGATAACAAATAATTGAGATCCTTAAAGCTTAATTTTTGAAACAGTGTCGTGGTTCTTAGTTTTTATATCATTTGCGAACTGAATAAATTAGTAATCACAAATTGATCTATACGCCATTGTGTTCGTCACCCTTTTTCCTTTACAGTGTATACCAGTTGTCAGATAGTTTTTCATAATTTTATCCATTTTTATCATAATGACTCGTGTATGGGTTGTTTAAAACAAAGTTATTGCAAATGGCTGGCCGCACATACCTTGCCTGATGCAGACGGTCAACCTATGGCATTCGTGTTTTTAGTGTTGCTGGTCCATCCTGCTGGAATGCTCTACCTGACTACCTGAAGTCAATAGACATTTCTTCTGACACTTCTAGGCAGCAGTTAAAGCATTTTTATTTTGCACATTTATGGACACTTTTTCACACTTTTGTAGCACATTAGAGACTTATGGATGCAATCTACAAATTTGTTTTATTGTGGCCATTGATGGCGTGGTTAAGCCCAAATTGCATGTAACAAAGTCCATGAAAAAGTCTGCAGACTTTCTTGCCGACTTTTCCTGTGCATTGTCATGGACTATATTCTGTTAGAGTGACACAAACGGACCTGTCTCAGATTTGGTCACAACCCTCTTGACATGGTTTGTGTCTTCAACTTTTACGGTTTGTGTCTGCGACTTTCACTGAAACTTCCCCGCTCACTGAAACTTCCCCGCTGGGAAGTTTCAGTGAAAGTCGGCAGAATGGAATTTGGGCTTTATGCTGCTGATGACTTGCAGTGAATACGAGATATGTGTGAATGTGTGTGTGTGCTGACAGGGAACATTGATCGTACTGACCTGAGTCATCCGATACATTCAGACAACTGCATCATACAACCAGACAACACGTGCAAGAGAGAGCCTCCCGCTTACACGTCACGTGACTACAGGTCCAGATTGTCTGTTTTTCTTATTTCACCAGTTGATGCTGAACAGGCTGCAGTGCAATGCAAGTGATGAATTTAGGAAAGTAGGCAAAAAATACAACGGACACACCGGAGTCAGAATTTGGCCAGATTCTGTTTCGGCATAACCAGGGGCCACCAAAGCCAAGGGCTGCCGGGGCCAAAATGCAGTTTATTTTTATTCCCAACCTTATCACAAGCACTAACCCTATCCCTAACTCTTGCCCCGTTTGGACTAGTGCCGCTTCGGACTGGTGAACTGTTTCCGGAAACCAGGCTAAAGTTTTCATTGGCCATATTACTTCTACAGTCTGTCCTTATTGTGGCAGTGCGGAGTTGACAGCTGAACATTCACTCCTGTTTTGTACATGATGCGCAGCAGAATCCCAACATTAGTTTTCTTGCAATAAAGTGCAAATAATTTCGCAGCCCCGGACATTTTCTGCGATATTCTACCGACATTTTGTCTTGTGCTTTGCTGAACCGTTGGTGATATACTAAATTTGGTTTATTTCATTTGCTGTTTGGTTTATATTTCTGTGTTTTGCCTGCCTGTTGTTGCAGTGCACTCGTTTACCTGAACAATGATTTTGCTGGAGGACATTTCTTCTTCACGTATCAAAACATGTCACTTCAGGTATATAAATGTTGAACATACTGCCAGTACTTTCGTGACTGAGTTTGTGAAAGTAGTTTACCAAGTGTTTAGATGATCAGGATACTTTAGTAATATCAGTGTTTGAAGTCCACTTATGAACAGATACACTGCATAAGCAGATGTACTGGCCGAGCAAGAGAAGCTGCCACGGTTTAAATTAATGGCATGTTGTTTGCATTTCTGTATAGCTGAACCAATGATGTGGAACTTGTTGCCATTGGACGTTCCGTACCATTAACTGACCAGAGAGACTTAGGCATCAGCACTTTTCGACAAGTGTCATGGTGTTTACACAAATGGTTTCGTGGTCCAACAGTCAGGACTGTGGATCTGCGATCAAGCGGTCATGCGTTTGACTTCTGGTTGAGTTGCTGTCATGCAGTTACTGCTTGGATGGGTGTCTGTCTGCGGACATGTAAACCATCTAAGTATGTAACCAAAATCGAGGTTATCGGCTTTTTCAGCCTCCGGGGTAGGTAAATTAAGTACAGACATGTCAGCCCAGCTGATTATTTGTGTTGGGCGGCCAGGGTGGCAGGTGGCACTGCATGATCTCATATGGCAGGTGACACTCTGTAGCTATGCAGTGGGTTTTCCACAAAGAGCTATATTACACACCTTTTAACTTATGCCCATTGTGTTGCAGTCGCCGGTGGTGCCACAGTGTGGTCTTATGGTGGGTTTCAAAACCGGTAATTACCTCTGCCAAGGAGGTTACGTTTTTGCCGGTTTTTGTTTGTCTGTCTGTCTGTTTGTCTGTGTGTCAGAAAGATAACTCAAAAAGATATGGACGGATCTTTCTGAAGTTTTGAGGGAACGTCGGGCATGGCATAAGCTACAAGTGATTAAATTTTGGGGGTGATCCAGCAAGAATCCTGGATTCTGGATCACTTGAAATTTTCGTTACCATTGCGTTAAAGGGGGCATACGGGAACCGCTGCAGAACCAAAGATGGTGACGCCACCTAGCGAATAGCATTGCCTTGGCGGAGGTACCTGCGAGCTATGATTGCTTCCTAGTTACCATTAAATTACTATTACGCTGGTTAGTATTACATTAGTATTGCATTTTGTTGTTTATTGTATTGTATTATTGTGTTACAGTCGTCGGTGGTCCCGCGGTGTGGTCGTATGGTAGGATTCAATGCCGGTAATTACCACGGCGTGCAGGCGGTGCGTGCCGGCCAGCGCTGTGCCATCGCAATGTGGTACACGCTCGACCCCACACATCGCGAGCAAGCCCACGATTCCTTGCATCAGGTTCTGACGAGCCTGGAAACAGCCAGAGCAGCAGGCCAAGCCGCCAAGCAGCGTATAGAACTTTAGCACGGCAGAGTACATATCTGATTCATGGGGAGTTTATTCGTTTATGTGCAGTCGTTCGAATAAGCTGCACTGTGTGTTCGGCCCGTCTGTGCATTCAGAAAATGAAAAGACATGAAAAACCAAAATTGATGTGAACGTTTCGCACTTTACAGGGCAGGAATATATAGGGACCACATTTTACCTAATTTTGAGCTGATCCGTGGAATTTGCCCATTTTTTGAAGAATTATACATTTTGTGGAATTTTGCAGAAATCGGCATTGGCCAGTGATTATTTTTGTCTTATTCAGACAAAACTGCTAATCTTATTAAATTCACTGACTGTTTCGGCAATTTTTGCGAAATATTGATGACAAAATGTATTAAGCGCATTAGAGATCTTTTTGTTATGCGCTATATAAATTTACACTTTACTTACTTACTTACTAGTAGAACTCCACTGCAACACGAACACTCTTACAGCTGACGAGGTATAATTGAGCATTTGGCACACAGAGTGATGGATGTTTTCGTATTTTCAATGATCGCAAAAATTTCTTTCATTTACTTTATCGGATGCAACAGGAAAATTTGCCACTCTGAATGGCAGAATTCAACAAAACTGGCTCGTGGAATTTGGAAAAATTTGCCGCTTAAAACTGTGGTTCTTGGAGTAGCCAATGTGCCAATTTTTAGCTAAGCAGCCAGGCCGATGGCCGCGCAATACGTCAGCACTATGCTGAAATTGTTTTTGTAGTTGTAGTTTTTTGCGTTATCAACCAATGCTAACCATGGACTAACAGCATGAGTTATTTGCGATTTTAATTCTGCTACTTGGGTTTGACATCTGCCTCATCTGAGTTGTAAGGGCCATAAAATAATTATGTTTGTCTGCTTGTTTTTTTTCATTTGACAGTGTGTTATCTTATCTGGTATGTGATTTCATTGACCTTGTTCAGCAGGGTTTTATACTGATAATGTTATTGGTAATACATCTTTTCATTGTTGTCAGTGTTGTCATTTTGTCAGCACTAGAAGAATACTAACTCAAAAAACATTTAAAGTGGTGTATTTAAGTATTTAAATGATGATGTCCAAATATTTGTCAGTCTGTCGTCGTTCTCATGTTGCTTTTTTATTTGTTTATTCATTGATGCATTTGTTTGTTGATTGACTATTTAATTCATTTATCCACTCACTTACTTATTCATTTATTTTTTTATTGTTCAAAACAGATATAGTGTCGCAACAGAGCAAAATATAGCGTGTGGTTGGTCTTCTGTCTGCTTAGAAATGTATTTACCCTGGTGGTTGTCATATTAGGTTATGTCAAATGAATTTTTTTCTAATTTTAGGTAGCAGATGTTGTTGTTTGTCTGTTATATGTAATCTGGTAGTTATTGTAATTTGTAGCAGTTTTTTGTATTATATTCATCGCATTTAGGTTGCCTTATGACAAACCTTAACGTACATGTTTTACTGGCATCAAGTAATCTGGCAGTCTCTGAAGTGGTTAGCTCCCCCTATTCTCCTCCAATAGACAGCATTCTGAGATCGATGACTTGAGGATAAGAGGGAAGATTATTAGCACATTGACAGTTTGGCGTCATGATGGTCAGCGATAGATATCATTTGTCCCCAAAATGACCAACAGTGTGAGTCAGAAAATTTTACACCCTTAAAGTTTTTTTAAATTTTCTGTTTTTCAATAACTAAAAATTTTAAAGCCATATTTTATTCAGCGTTCAAGTCTATGCCAAACTGCAAAGTTTCATTTCATTATTTACCACAAAGCACAAACTTTTGATATATGACAACAAGCAAATGGTTAAAATGCACATATAGCTGGGATATTACACCTACAAAACAGATAAAAGTATGCAGTAAAATATTTTTTGAAAAAGTTTATATCTGATGTTCAAAATGTTTACCACCGGCCAAAGCACATGCATTCAGACGATATTGCGAAAGTCTGCGGCAAGTCATCGCGTATCTGCTGCAGTGCACCTTTTAGCCCCAGAATGGTCTTCGGCTTAAGTTAAGTTTGCAGAATGTCGGCAGTATTGCACTGCACACATTAGTGGTTAAATGGTTAAAATCCGGTGAATTTGGCGGCCATTCATACTTTACAGTGAGGTCCGTACAATGGTCTTTCAAGTGGAAATGAAAAATTCTCTGGATGAGTGTGCATAATATGGCGTAACTTCATCACATTTAGAAATAATTAAATGAAACTGTGTAATTGGGCGTAGGTTTGATCGCCAAATATGTGGTGTAAAATATTGCTAAAAAATTTTCAGTCTTTGAAAAGTAATGTTTACAAAACTTTAGAGGTGATGTTAAAGCCTACTCAGTCACTCATTCACTGAAATGGTTAGCTTTGATCATTACAGTGTAGAGTGGTTATGTTGATAAAACGTGACTACCCTCCACTGCCAAAATCGAGGTTAATCGTTTGTAAAAACTGCCTGATTGCTTGATATACATGTTGATATGTTTGCCTTTCTGTTGTGACATCTGTGTGTTGTTGAAAAGTGATGTTTTTATTGTGTGCAATATACTGTTGCTGATGTGACAAAATTTTAGTCCACAGTTGAAGTTGTTAATTATCATATTATCATATACAATGTGAACAATATTTTGTTAAGAGCTGATAACTTACTTTGCATTTTCTTTTAGTGTCGTTTACCATTTGTATTTTGTGAAATTGTGATGTTACTGTTGTTGACAGCATACAAATGTTCAATGAGTGTATTGTTTGTTTTTAGGAACGTACGAGTTCGGTTTAAAATTATACCACGTGGAGTATATTTGATGCAGCATACTTGGAATAACAATCAGCCGTTAACAGTTATTGTTTATTGACAGTTTTTTACTAGTGCAATATTTATGTCATTGTTTTACTGAGGTAAAATGGTGAGCATTATATCTGTTAACTGTTATCTATTTCGTTTCGAGAAAGTTAAGAAAAAATTATGCACTATTTATTTTTCACATTTATGTATTTTTAATGCTGCCTTATGGTTTATTAATAAACAATGTGTGTATTTGCTTCCTGTATTAAGCCATTTTGTACTGAGATTAATACTGTATTTGATTGGCATTTTGAAGAACTTTGTAGTTATGACGTTTCGCTAGAAAATTGTAGATAAGATATTTTGCCATTCTTCTTTCGTAATTTTGCCTAGACGTGCATAATAAATTAAGCCATACAATTTCATAATGTGTGAAATATTGGGCCAATTTTCGGAATTGTTTACTTGCATGCTCAGCCGCACGTTTTATCCCACCACACATCAAACATTTCACCGCACTACCTTGTGAAATAATTATTCTTAAAATGCTAAAAGTACTTGGTTGCCACACGGTAGTGTGGCAGCACAGTTGAGCTCTGGTTTGTTTGCTGTATTACTGATATGCTGGCAAGCACGTCCAAGAAGGAATTTTGATAATCCGTCATCATTCGATAAACCGATGACAAGAACTTGCTGGTGGCCTGCTTCATAAACTACTCTGCGTAGCTGCATGCATGAATCAATTGCAAGAATTTTTGTAGAGTAGTTTGTGTGATGCATTTTCTTGTGCTATGCTTTTTATTCCTTCAAGTTGTTGTACGTATATCACCACATTGTCATTTTTGAATCTCCTACAAAGTAACTTGCCTTATATGGATATGTCAACGATATTTCATATTTCATGACTTTTTTCGTTACCAGTTCACAGTGTACCCGTATTTATGTGCTAAATGTTGTCTAGTGCACTAGCTTGATGTTGTTCATGAATATGATGAGAGTTTTTTTCGTATTATTAAAGTATAATCTTGCTTTCTTATATGCATGCGAAACTGCCATGCAGTTTTGATATTATTTTGTTTTTGTTTATTAACTGTATGATGTTTGTATTAGAATTGTACGTGACGGTAATCTAACATGACTAACTTGCATTATCATTTACTGTGAATAAAATACTCTAGCGGATATGTACTCTCCAGCTATACTGTTTTTATTGAAATTAGAAAAAAAATATGTTGGCTCATGTTTTGCAGCCATTCGCCTAATCCGTACAACCCTGACTCTGATCTAGATCATATCCAGATCTTTGACGTTTTAAACTGAAAAATGACGCACTATTTACTCTTGCTTTGTGTAACATTAGCAACAATTTCAGTTTTTTACATTTTCGTTATTACGTGGAATTGCTTTCAATTCCGCCTATATTTACTCATTTCGCCGTAACGTGGTCTGTTTCTGATTGTCGTCTGTCAGAAACAGTGGCTTCTATCCTTATACCTGGTGGGCGCAGCTTGCGCCCAGTGAAAAATAGGAGGAGTTTTTATAAGGTTTCAGGTCAAAACTTACCTCTCCCCCTAGATTTGGGGAATAGAAGCCACTGGATGTGGGTGTCTGACATCAGGGGTAAGGCAGATTTGGAAGTGAGTTAGGATTCCATATGGGACAGACAGACAGACAGACGGGCATGATCCGTAATGCGGCCTATTGGGACAGTCATACAATAGTCTCATATCGCACAGTATATTGCCAATATCTAGATATTTGATAAGTTTCATGACGTCCACTTTACATTACACTTCTAGGATTATTCTGGCATGGTTTTTTTATTTCTTGTTTACAGCTAAGTAACAGTAATTAACGTTGCGAATTCTGGTATTAAGTCATAAATGTAGATAATTGAATATGTAGCGTGTTTTTGCCAAAAAAGTAGGCAATGAAGAAGAAGGTTTTTGTGTCAAAATAGCCTTTAAGATCAAATCAATCCTTTTATGACGTATCCACAGTCCATTACCATACCGAGTCCAAGAATTTCATGAATTCACATGTATGATTTCGGTGCAAACCAACAAAACGAGAAAAAGACATAACGCACGTGAAGGCAATAAGATAACGTGTATAATACAGTATTTATTTAACGTGCGACAACAGGATAACACTAGCACTAACAGTGATAATGTCTGGCTATTATTATCTGTACAGAGACAGCATTTGGTAACATTTATGATAAGATTTACCGATTGGTAACGTTAGTCGTTCCTTATGCGATAACAGATTAACAATGTGCTGACTGAATTAATATGACCATCACAAATTCCGACTGTATAAACATTTACGTGATTTCATTAAATATTACTGGTACTATTTAGTCTGAAAAAATAAGGATCATCATGGAGTGCCTATCTCTATAGACTAAAGCAGTGAATAAATTAATGTTCTCAATCAACCCCACCCAAAGTGAACTGTATTTGTTTCAGTTCTTAAGTCAATTTTTATTTTCTGACAGCGACGTCGTGGCCAAATTTTGGCAAGTATCCGCCATATAGGCGCAAAGTTGAAATTTTGATCACTCGCAGTCTCCTCTATCGGAAAATTGCAATTTCCTGTCCCCCGACTGTTGGAACCCACACCGCCGCTGAGAAATCTGTTTCCCGCCCCCAGCTTCTTTTTGTTCCCCGTGAAACTTTTTGATGCATCGCTACTACGGACCTCCCATGTTTGGCGATGACGATTATATCTAATTACTGCTTAGCGAAAAGTCACCAGTATTCGTCAACTATTGAACGCTGACATTTATATACGGTAGTGCATACGGTAGTGCATTGGTATAGGCTAACACGGGTGCAATCAAGCGTGATTAAACGAACGACATCCCAGCTTACACGACCGAACGTCGACGAGCGTAGAGTAGTAGGCCTAAGTATGCAAAAGTAGTAATCACTGTCGGGAGTAGTATAATTTCGCAATTTAACACATAATATAGTACTGTAAGTATATCGGCAGCGTTCAGTTGGCGACGTCGGAGTATGTGGTTAGCTGCGTGGTTGACGCAAAAGACGTCGTGGTGCTTGCGTCAGCTGCGCGTACGTCACCGCTGGACGACGTGCACAGGCGTAGAACTGAGTTGACGAACGCCATCAGCAGACGCCCGAGCCGACACAGGCCGCGAACGGTCATCTGGAACACACTGAACGACTGTGACGACGCTGCCGTCCCACTCAGCTCTACTGCCACGCCCACCTCGCCTGTGAGCTCCGCTGATTGACAACAGATGCTCGTGACGTCATCGTCCACGTCATCGTCCTCCTCGTTCTGCAGTCATCCATAATCGACGCACACATGATTGCAACGGTTTTATTTTTCTAATAATTAAATAATTAGCCAATACATTTGAACATTACACAGTTAAGTCCGACCGTAGATGTAAAAAAAACATTAATTTGCAAATTAAAAAAAAACATTTAAAACATGTTTTTTCACTTTTGCAAAAAACGTGTAATAACATACGTAATAAAAACATTCTATCACATTTAACACAATAACATGTTAAAAACAAAAACCTACCCTTTGTGAACACTGAAGACCGGAATGTACTGAATGTTATTATGTAACCGTGATTATGGTACAGATCGAAAACAGGACTAAACGCAATTTGCCCATGAGAAATGCATCATATTTGTAATTTTGTGTTTTGTTTTGTATGACATAAAAAAATAGAACAAAAACATTAAAAAAAACATTTTTTAAATTAAAAACATAAAAAAATAACAAAAAAAACATTTAAAAAAATAAAAAAACAAACATAAAAAACATGTTTTTAAACTTTTATAAAAAAGAACATAAATGTTAACATCTGTGAGTCCGACTACAATGGATGGCCGCATACTGCACAGCGTTATCACTATAGTTTATGCCATTCACCAGCAGCTTCTGAAGTATCTGAGGCGTTTCTTGTGAATCTGGAGTCGCATGACTCGTGTAAGCGGCGCTACAGCAAGCGCCGGACCTCAACTTCGCGAGGAAGAACGTTAAGTATTAGACAGGCCTGTGTCATGTGTCGGTCAGTAGTCAGTACAGCCTACTGTAGTGCCGTCAATTCTATGACTTCTTATTCTGCAAATTAAGCGCTAGTCATGAACAATCATATGTAAGTTGGATGGAACGTCCGTTATGATAGCAGAATTTAGAATTAATGGGTTGAGGTCATGCAGCCATATATGCCTAACGTGCGTACCTCATTCGCAAAACTTAGATCCAGTTTTTTTGCTCATCGTTATTATGCGCATGCAGTATAAATAAGCGTGTTCATAAAAGTAGCACGGTTTACTGAAAAATGTTATAATAGGCAATCGTAAGAACCAGTAGGCTAAGTATTAACCTGCAGTCGTGACTGGCAGTGCTCACTTGAGTCGCTTTCCTTCGCTCGTTTTGGTGACAAACTTTCCAGATCAGCAATCTGTGCATTAGGCCTACAGCATTACTCTCAGTCAGCATAATGAGTAGGCAACTAATGCGCTATAGAGTATGGCTAACTAATATAAGATAAGTCTAATACCCCGTTTACACGATCAAGCAGACATCGAGCTAGCTCGACGAGCTATGGTAATTAGCATGCTAATTAGGAGGGCGGGCGGGTTGTAATTGGAAGGAAAATATAACACGTGATCAGCTGTGGGCTAAGCCTAGGCCTACATTTGAGCCAGGGGCGGGGTTCCATCAGGCTTGCTCGACGTTTGCTCGATGTCTGCTCGATCGTGTAAACGGGGTATAACGTTTACTGGATATTTTACCAAATTCATCGTTCCGGCACCTACCTAAAATGCCGAAACAAGTTGCTGTACTGTTGTGAAATAAATTTGTCAAAAACATTATGGCATTCAATAATTATTCATCACAATTATCGCATCAATAAATTTGCCCAATAAATAAAAGCATTTTAACAGTGTTTTTGTTTGGCTTGCGTTTTACAAAAAAAATCTATGAAACCACACGCGGAGTTCAACAGAGATCTCGTCGAATCAATCAGTCAACCAACCAATGCGTTCATTTTACGTTAAAAACCCATATAAAACGGGCAGCAGTGACGTTATGACGTCGGAAAAAGAGGAATTGGCCGTAGAAAGAAGTTGTCAAAAAATCTTTTAGTCGAAAACTTTTCGTCCAAAAGTGAAACATTTCGGGATTATTTTTTTTTCATTTTGCCACAATTCGAGCCAAAATGGTAATTTTTAGCATCCACGATAAACAAACAGAGTATAACAAGCATATTAAGACCACAGTACATATATAGGCGCCAAAAGCGCCCAAAAACCCATATGCCTTCGGCGTATATACACTGTAGCTATATGCACTGTGTTAAGACGCCACAAAAACAACAGCAGCAGAACAAAAGATTACGTTCAGTGTACGCTGGACACTAATTACAACAAAATTAGCACAAAATGCCGTCAAAAAATTTTAGTAGGATAACCTTGGCGCGCAGTTGGCTGTTAATCTGTCGTTCGTCGTCGAGTAAAGTGCAGAGCTCGTCTCTCTCACAGCTTGTTGTTTCCAGCTCCATCCAAGTCAATTCCAGACTCAGCTGCAGACGCTCCAACTGTATCGTTCAATTCATCACACACGATATATGAGCTGCGTTTTGGATGGCCTACTTCTAACATGTTAGGTGTCAAATTAAATAGTCTATGTCGGAGCATAAAAAACAAATTTCTAGTATATTGCTTCAATACAACAAAATTAAACTCTTTCGAATTTTTCTTCTGCCGTGCTGTCAGCAGAAATTAAAACTATTAGCTAAAAGTACTAAAACTATTAAAAGTATCATTATCATTCGCGGATTTATAATATATTTACCTATGGTACACCTAACTTGTCAGGTGATCCAAAACGCAGCTATGATGTTAACCTAAGACGGTGGATAGCCTACATTGTAAAGAAACGTTGCAAAATTGTTGCGCATTTTTCTAGCACTGCCTCGTCATTGTCGTCGAAAATGCAACATTCGGGGTCAAAAAAAAACCACTCTGGGGAATATGTGAAAAAAATCAAAATTATGAGCACCAAAATCCTTTCTGTCAGAAATTTGCAACTGCCGTCTGTCCGAATTCCGTCGGAAATTTGCCTGCAATCTGTCGGATAATTGCAACTGCTTGTCCCGCCTGTTTCAACCCACAACGCCGCTGGATATCCCAAACGATGAACTGCTCACAAAACTGCACCGTAAAAACAGCGGACCATGCCTAATCGACAGCAAATAAACTCAAAAACAACGTTCCCGCTGGCCGCTTTTGCAGTGGTCATAAATTTCTCCGTATATAATAGATCCTACCATGCGCCTATAGGCCAGCGTGTCTATCGAAAGTCACGGCAGGCTTTTTTGACTGCAGCGAACATTTCAACAGCAAATTGCGACGAAATGGCTGGAGATAAACCAATACAATCTGCGTATGAAATTTTCAGCATTAAACGCAGACTTTAACAGTCCAGGTCCAGACTCTTTAGGTTCAAAAAGGCCTGCGCAAGCGGGCGTCAAAGACAACTACCGACCTAAAAAGTGGCTATTTTACCGCTATTGACTCACTTAGCGTAGAAACAGTTGGAAATAGACAGAGATATACTGCTTAGCATTACACAAGCATTAGTGACAATTTTTAACTGTGTCAACATCAATTACCTTGAACCCCCAAAATAGGGGGTTTTAGTATTGTTTTCTGCAATTTTTGGCTGCTGTGCTCAAAACCCACACGCTGAGCGGTTAATTAGCTTGGATAGGCCTACAGATTAAAATAACGGTAAAATAATATTGCCAAAACGTTTCCTTTTCAAATTCCGATAAACTGGCTAACGAACTCAATAAACGCAGCGGACGCAAAAAAGCACGCAACAAACGCTGACGCAACGGCCAAAACGCAACGACAAACGCCTATTCTTGCGTTGCATTCTTGGCGTAAGGGCCTACGCTGTGCGTTGCGTCCGTTTCGTGAAAACTAGACATAATTATCAGAGCTGTCGAAGTACCGCGTCAAATACGCGTTAACATGTTAAAGAATTATAACGCGCGCTAAAAACGCACTTACTTAAAAGTACTAAATTTTGTGAAACAGGAGTTGCAATATTCCATAAAAATGCGGTTATTTGACCAACGATGAATATTGAGCTAATTAAAATGGTTTCGTTGCCGTTGCGACAGTTAATGATGCGTTAATTAACCAGTTAGAATTAACGTCTAGACAACAGTAATAATGCACCTGTGATGTGAGATTGTTGAGATGAGCTGCTGCGGCAGCTGCTACCGCTGCGGCTGCTGATTGGTCGGCGTCGTCACGCTTCTGCTCGGCATATCGCAGCTGCCTGTTGATGCGTCGCTGTCTGGCCAACTTCACATCCAGCTTGTGAACCTTACGCTGCGACTTCGCCAATTCAGCCTCGCAACTGCGCAACTGTCACACAGACACTATTTCAGTTAACTTTTTTGCCTCGAAGACAAATAAAATCATTTTATTTGTGGTAATTTTAAATTCATCGCCATCGGTAGACAATAAGCAACACAGAAAAAAAAACAAAAGCAACACAAAAAGAAATACATACATACTGTACACAGTCTATGGTCTGTGACGGTGGCAAGACATATAAAAAACTTAACTATACAGAAGTAAAAAAAACAGTTACAAAAATATAAAAACTACTAAGCCAGACAGCAAGACAAGAACACTGACAGCTCAGCTGCCCTTGAACATCATCAGCTTGTCGTGCCCGATGTACGAGTGTAGGCGGTTTCATGAACTAAGCACCGGTAACCTTTTCCGTTCTCTGCCTGTCTTACCATTTCGACCAGGCTTTTTTCGCCCCATTGAACGATATCATTGATCCACTGTTTTTTCTGACCACCTTGCCGACGTTTTCCGGGCATGATGTTTTTCTCTAAACTTTAATGTCTCGTTGTATGACCGAAGTATTTCAGTTTGCGTGATTTCACTTGCCCAACAGGCCCCTGTCTTGGCCTACCCTTCGTAAAACCTCCTCGTTCGTCACGTGTTCCACGTAAGACATGCGCATAGCACGCCTGTAGCATTGCATCTCAAACGCCTCTACATTCTCGCATAATTTTTTGTTCAATGCCTTTGAACACAGGCCTACGCAAATCAAAAACACTTGGAAAACTAGTCACAACAAAAAATTTTAAAACCTGAGAACTTTCAAATCTAACCGAATCGCCGATCTGAAAGTATTACTATGCTTAGTGTAGGCATACATCAGTTTCCCCAGATGTTCATTTAAAACCAAAACAAGCTGCCGCTAATCAAGTGATACATAAAAACTTGTAAAATCGAAACAAGAATATGATGACATTGATGACAATAAACTAACACTTACATCGGCCTGCAGAAGTTCGACGCACAAACTTGGCTGTAACGACGGTTTGTACTGAAATAAACACAACGAAACACAATTAGCTTACGCTATATCACTCACAAAAAAATTTAAACACGAATCACAGCCACTTAAGTCACTGTGCACAATACATCAAATCATAATTATCTTTCTTGTTACTACACGTTAGGCCTAAATTTGTTCCATTGTGCAACATGCATTTATTTCTAACAGCAGTATAATGTATTTGCTGTGTAAAACATCGCCAAACGCAATTTCATTATTAATTACTTTTTTCGAGATGTCACGTTACGTAAAGGTTTCATGCAGCTCATTTCTAGGGCTGTACGAAAATCACGGTGCAAAAGTGAAAAAATCACGGCATACTTTTAGAAAAGTCGCAAAATTCACGGCGAATTCGCGGTGCCAATTAACGGTCATATACAGCGTTAAAAACGTCTCATTGACAAACATTTTTGTTCTCTGCCTAGTCAACAATCGGTCATGTATCGTCATCTCACAAAATGACTTAACATTAATCGTTCTTAGTAACTTTCAGGAACAGTTTTAGTAACTATATCCAGCTATGCACACAGCAGTGGTACAGTACAGTAACTGTTCAGTCCATATTCTTCAGTACAAAAATATGAAGCAAGATGCCTAGCTTCAAAGTTTAACAATCAAATTTTACGGATTTGGACACAGAAGTGCAGCCCGTGCCAAAAAATTCACGGCAAATCACGGCAAGCGCCAAAATTCACGGCTTCCGTGAATTCCGTGAATTCGTGATTTTCGTCTAGCCCTACTCATTTCTGAAAATGACTATCTTATGTATTAAATTTTTTTTTGAAGAAATAAGTTCCCTTTAGTAAAAATATAACCTATTACATATATTTAAACACTGTGGAAGGCCGAAGAAGTATACTTACGGTATCGATCAGCAGTTTCGTCTCGGAGATAAACATGTTCATCGTACAAAGCGTTTCGTCGTCCATCACGCACGTCGATATAAGCTATAGCCTATTGCTGTTCAGTCTAAATATTCACAAAGACGTCCAACTCGAGCTACGATAACTGACCGACTGTGTATCTGACACGACCTATGTCTTTTAAACGTCTTTTAAACGCTTTAACGACGCCGGCGATGGGCTAAGAACTGAAGCGGGGAACCGGGTAATAGCCATTAGCTGTTGACGGTCGCCGCTACTGCAATGTTTCGTGCTACTGCGGTGGCCTACTGAAGCGTGCACAAAGTTCATCCCTATACAGGACCGCCGACTGTGGGTTAATTGCCGCGCGTACTATCACAGCCTGTCGACAGGCGACAGTGAACGGACGCCGCTTCCGTACATGAAACGTGTAAAGAACACGCGGGGACAGGGACACGGCCCTCGGTATCTAGATACCGGGACTACTGGTGGCCGTGAAGCTTGATGCAATGGGGATCGATGTTAATTGACGTTGGAGAAACGTCTCGAATCACCCTTTTGTTTGCTCAAAGACAGACGCAGAACTGATACAATTCAGGCCCTCGACATTTCACTATATAACGGGCAACTAGATCAATGTCTTCATATTCGTCTGAGATCAAGGCTGACAAATCGCAACCATAATTTAATTAACGATAAATGCTATAGTACTTAACGAATTTAAACGACAACAAAAGTCAACATTCTTTTAAATTAGCAGTAAATTTGCAAATCTGTCGAATACCAATTGAGCGGTTTTTCTTCTATACTGCAGGCTTATGTACGCGTACTACACGTTTGATTTTTGCTGTGCATGTACGGCGAATGTCTTGTACAATCATTTCGTTTTTACAGTTTCTACTTTTGGTGTCCATGCAAGTTGCAGCATGCATAAGAGCTAGACCCCACGTTGTCGCATCGGGCCATTCGTGCGTCTTCTGTCGATCGCTTCCCAGCATTGCGGCGACCATTTCCCACACTTTACTACAGCATCCCTGCCGCCTCAAGCAAAGCCGTTAACAATAAGACCGCTGTGCAGGCTTCTACGGCTTGCACGGCCCCGGCATTCTTTCACTCAGAAGCTTCCGGGCGCCAGCCATAACACGGCCGTGTCAACAAACTTATGTACTTACCAGCATTGACGAATGCTTTGTAGTAAGCTGAACAAACGCAATCGTAATGGACCGTGAAAACGAACGGCTTCACGTCACGTTCAAATTGGAGAGCTGCACGGGAACTTCTTATCCCCATCCCCAACCGTCCCCGCTAAACCCTGTTCCCGTCCCCATCTATACCCCATAAGTTGCTCCTATATCCATTCCGTCACCGTAAATTAAAGCACTTTAACACAAAATGTATCTTTTTCTTCTTCATACAAGATATTTGAGTTTTGCAATCCGGTACCCAACTATCTAGTCTCGCACGAAAAAACCTAGAAAGAAAAATCGGGATAGGCCAAGGCGAGCAGAAGTGAATTCGGTATGTTGTTTTGTTTTATGTTAATGACATTTCAAATAATACGCCATAAAATAATTCAATGATATTGCTCAAAAGCTAAAACACTCTCCACTCGAGTGTTTTGAATAGCTGCAGACAGGCAATGCATGCACTAGTTCATGCAACTTCATAGAGAAACAACAGTCCATCCAAACTGTCACCACTCAGCTGCTGGGTAAGCCGTTCATTTACAGTCCAGCCATCTGTGAAGAACGATCTCTCTGACCAAGTACTGGCTGCTGTGATACCAAGCAAACCTCGAACAACTTGTCCCAGTTTTGTCCAATGCTGTGACTTGCTTTTCCATTTTTTTCCAGAGTGCATGTGGGCGAATATCCAAAAACATACAAAATTTACAGATGGACAAAAAGTCTAATGGAAAATTTTTGAAGTGCTTAACTTAAATGTTAAAATATGAGTTATAGTAAATGTCATAAACATTAAAGAACATATTAAACATTTGTTTAAAAATAATTTTAACAATTTTACTGTACACTAATTTTTAATGTAGGTCTACATTAATGCTGGTTGATGGCTGCAATTTTGCCCAGTTAACTTTATCAGTATATAGAGCAATGTATTTTAATTGTGCGGCCCTACAAGTTGACGAGACCAAGACGTTCAAAATTTTGTCCGAGCCGAGACCGAGACGAGACGTTGAAGCTTCCGAGACGTTGAAGCTTCCGAGACGTTGGCCGAGACCCTAAAGCTCCCGAGTCTCGGCAGCTTCAACGTTTCGCCGAGAAGTTTTCCGTGACGTATGGTGAAACACGTTGACAATGAAAAGAAAATTATAGGGATTAATTAACTCGCACGATGGTAAGCGCTTTCTATTTGTGATATTGTGGGTTTTTTGCACTTTATTTTAGCAATTATCACTGAATATTTAATGGCTTTCACCATAAAGAATTGCAACTGCAGTGCTGTAGACATGAGCCATTATGTTTATCGCAATTTGCAAGAAACTAAAATTAGTAAACTACAGCTGATTATAGCATTATACGTCGATTACATTTGGTAAAATCACTGTAAACGAATATTTCTAAGCCACAAATGTCATGCTGTTTAGTATCGCTCTAACTGCAGGTAGGCCTACAGTATGCGCGGCGCGCGCCTGCACAAAACGTCTCGACGAGACGCAATGGCCCGAGACCCGAGACGAGACCTACTGGGTCGAGACCGAGACATATTGCTTTGAAACCGAGACGCATCGGTCCGAGACCGAGACGTTAGTACGCTTCTAGACCGTCTCGAGACCGAGACGTCTCGACCGAGACCACATCCCTGCGCAGTGATATATTTAGTATAAATCAGTATTTGGCAACAAATACGGACAAAAGTTTGGTGGCTCACCGGGTATTTATACTCTTTGTAAATATTAGTCAGCACATTAAATGACGCTACTGCAATAGGTTTCAATCAAATAAAATAAAATGTACCCCAATTAGTGTGCAAATTAACCATAGTTAGACTATTGCATTTTATTGCGTATAGTCATAATTACTCTACAGTTTTGCCGCCAGCGGCGTCACGGGCAGGAAGTTGCCAAAGTTGCCATTTTGCAGCTGGAAATTTCCGACAGAAGAACATGGGTGCTCAAATATTTTTTAAGTTTGCCATTAACTTTCCGCAATATGGAAAATCTTCAGCCCCAAATTTTACATTGTGGACAAAAAGACCATTTTTCTCAGACAGCGCAAAATTTAGGGGACGGCAATTGCCCTACTCTTAACCCCACCCCCTGCCTGCCACGACGCCACGGTGCATCGTGATGTCACTTTACTTTTTTCCATATCTTCGCCAAATATTAATCGATTTTCAAAATTCTTTCACTGTCACACTTTGCGGACAATTTGCAATATATCTTGATTAATACATATCCCACCAGCCACAGCGTAAATGCGTCTCTATCTTGTGACATATCAATAAAATAAGCATATATACATGTAACGATAATAACAAACATTTTGGTAAAATTGAAAAAAAAAACACTTTACACGAACATTGCACTGAATGGTCTGTATGACACTAAACTCTGTGGGTCTAAGTTAGTCTAATGACATACAAATCAATTATCGCAATGTTGTTTTGTTTTTTACTTACCTAAATTTTTGTTATGATCGTTAGTTTTTGCTTACATTTATATTTCATAAGGTAGTGTAGAGACACATTTACCGTGTAACGAAATATATAATAATGGCATTACGGCAAATTGTCCGCAGAGTGCACCAGTGAAAGAATTTTGAAAATCGGTCAATAAACGGCGAAAATATAGACAAAAGTAAAGTGCCACGTTTTTATGGCTCAAGGTGTAGACCTAAGTAGCAACACGTTCGGTGTGCAAGTAGTATTGAATATTAATAATAATTACACGTTGTGTGACAATACACAATATAATACACATATGCGCCATAGTAGGTACAATGAACTGTACACATTTAGACTAACGTCAACGCTAAGGTCTTTCGATTAATACAGGATTCAACTGTAGCAATACATTATGCACAATCATTTACAAAAACATATCTACAAACATATACAGTTATTATGCATAAGCGGCTTAAGTAAGCCTGAGTTAAGTTGAATTCATAAATTTGCAAATTATGCAAGACCAAAAAATTCAAGTAACTGGGTCTAGGCCGTCTACAGCGGCATCAGAATATAAGATTATTGGTAGAACAAGTAACAGATTAATTTGAAAACTGCATTACCAAACTATGCAAATAAATAGGACACATCATATACCTACAACTGTTTTTTCGGTAACGTCAATTAGATTTATGCATTTGACTATTATCACAACAAGTCACACGCTTATTTAATAGACACCCATATTGTCCGGGGAAAAATTCCCAACATTCTGGATTTTTCCGCCTTACTTTTCTCAAGTTACGTAATGAGTCCGGACGAAACGGACAGACATACAGACGGACGAGCAAGACCTGTAATGCCGCCTATTAGGACGGCCGCATAACAGCGCTTAACGTCGTACAACAGCAGCGTCGCGAATTAAAAAGGACAGGGGAGCAAGAAATTGCCATTTTTGGACAGGCAGCTGCAAATGACAGATGTAAACGATTGCGGGTGGTCAGAATTTAAATTCTGTCGCAATTTTTTTTAAAATAGAGAATTTTTAGTCTCAAATTTTGCATTTATTTAAGAAGAAAAATTTGCAATAAGAATAAAAATTTCCCATGTGCTAAAATTAAGAGATGAGGAAATTGTCTCCTTGACACACTTCTTCCGTCCCGCCACAAACACAATGATTATAGACAATAATTGACTAGATGGTTAAGTATTCATTGTACAGTGTACAGTCCAGTAAGTCGTTCAGTCAACTTCATCGTCGAGCGAGACGCACTGCATCGCACTGCTGCTGTTGCTGATGCTGCTGAGTTCGTCATCCATCGATGATGACTCGGTCGATGGTGGGACGATGAAGACCAGCGAACGCGTGAACCGGGCGACAAGACGCGACAACAGACGAGGCAACGCATCAAACATTCTTCCACTAGACGCTGCAGGTTCTTCGGACATGGACATTGACAGCCGGTCGCGACTCATGTCTGCGCCCAACGACATGCGACGACGACTGACGCCACGCTCTTGACGCCGTACCACCTCGTATGCACCTATATACACCGAAAAATTATTAGTGCAATGCCAGACAGTCATGTAGTTGAAATTTTCTTAGTTCGAGTCCCAACTCTGAGTCACAAAAATAGGAACGTGTCAGACTCTGGGGTACACTACCGGACTCACGTACTGAGTGTGTGCAGCAAACAAAAATACACAATAAGGCCCTATACAGATAAAATATGCAGGTAATTTGCTCAATAGATGTAAAAATGAATTTTTTACTTGATTACAAGTTGCTATGAGTATAAATCCAGTGTGTTGAAGTCATGAAAATAAGGACTAGTGACCGCTACCGAACTAAGCAGTACATCACTGCAAACAGTCTCGAAGAACGGTAACAGAACACAATTAATTTGGCAAAAGACGGAATCACTGCGGCAAGTCCATCCAACGCCTCGTTTGTATTTCCCAGCAGCAGCATAAAACTGACGGTTTAACTGCAGTTTTCATGTTGTGGCTGGGAGTTTTTGACTTCTAATCTTCCCTTTCCCTGACGTTCATAAATCTTTATTCTAACGCAGTGTGTCACTAGACCCCACAAGTCTGCCTGCCTACCAAGTGAAATCCGTCGAGCTGTTTAAGCAGAGCACACAAATGTGACAAACAGACAGATGAGAGACAGACAGACAGACGACGCTACGAAAAATGTGTGTAGGAATAGCTAGAATCGTGTGTGTAGCAGCGTCGTGTTAAAAAGTAGGCGGAACAGGAAATTGCAGCAATTTTCCGACACAGTTGCAACTCGTTTGAAAAAGAAGATTATGGTGCTTAATTTCAACTATGCTGCTAAATTTTCCGGAAGTGGAGGCTTTCTAGCTCCCCTAAAATTTAGCATTTTTGGACAAGAATTTACTGACAAGAGAAAAATCTTTCGACAGCCCAAAATATGGGGAAGCAATTGCCCCTCCCTTCCTTACCACGACGTCACTGTTTGTATTGGTACAGGTAAGTCCAATTAGGCCTACCTGGCGCACGTAGCTGCTGCTGCTGATGATGATGACGATGACGACGATGCTGGCGAGTGTCGTTTTCGTCGTTCTGTCGTTGCATCTCTTGCAGACTTATTCTCCACATCTCACTCTCCAACTGCTTTATCTACAGGTGCACATGAGTTCACTTGAATAGCAGGTGTCGCGCAAAAATATTGCAAAAACACACATCAAATAATTTTTCTATGCATCAGAAAAGTTGCCAACCAGGGCCACCGGGAATTCCCGTTCGGAAAGCTAAAAATTCCCCTCCGCTACTACACAAAATTCCCGAAAATTCCCGGTGATCCCATAACGTCTTATAGGCCCCCCACGGGGTCTCAAAGTACGCTGAATGAGGCGTTTGATAGAGGAATGGAGAAAGACAGAGAATTGCCCAGTAAAAACAGAATAACAAATAAATCAATTAATCAATTCAATGGCAGGCTGCCGGAGAAGGGAAAAGTGGCCCATCAATGTTGGCCGCCTACGGTAGGTAAATTAAGGTAACCTGGTGCATGGTAACTGGTAAGATAAACCTGCGCGTAATAGTATGTGACGAATCACCCGC
>Ga0209367_1000432_pt1 | contig 40762 bp, 16 predicted proteins | sample WorMetLIZISLAND2_FD_187412 | JGI IMG/M metagenome (GOLD analysis project Ga0209367, IMG submission 187412) | Marine gutless worms symbiont microbial communities from Max Planck institute for Marine Microbiology, Germany - Olavius geniculatus... ...
TAGCTGGCGTTCCAACAACCAAGGACGCTTCGCTATCCTAAGCTTATAGCACCAAATAACCTAGCGAGAAAACATTCCATGCAAAGCCAGTAGCTGCTTAGCTAACGTTAAAAGAACTTTCCTCCATTTATCAGATATTTGATTGTAATAGTAATAGCGGTGACAATAATAGAAATAATAATGTTTAATGGATTGCATTTTATAAATTAACTTACTATGGTTCCCCTCATTTGTAGCACAGTGTCATTGATGTTGGTTCATACGGCGCATGGAAGTTTTTTCCTGCTTTGGCTTAAAACATGGTGGTGGTAGTGATAGTGATGATGAAAAAAGATAATTTAACAACGAAATGAATACGAATAAAAATCGAAATTACGCAGATGTAAATAAGTTAAAACAAATGTACTTGATGAAGGAAAAATTAGAGAACAAATATTACTTATAAAACTACATGTAAGGCTTAGTAGGACTCCATTCCCAATTTCCCATCCAGAGATAACGCAGAACAAAACGCTCGCGCTAGACATTTGTTGCACGCTGCAGAGTCTGCTCCTATACACAGCCAAAGTTATGACCGTTTAAAGAATTGTTTAATTTTCCCTATAGGCGCCATTGTAATTTTTTTAAGATTTTTGCGAATAAATACGTTAAGTATTAAATTTTAATTTTCTAATCCCAAAAAGGCACTTCCTTGTGCAGAACCGCGTCGTTTGACGTATCAAGCGTAAAAAAATCCATTAAGGAGTCTGATCTGTGGGCGCGTTGAAGTAAAAAAAGGCATATCTAAGTAAAATTTTTCGCGTTTATTTTACTCATTTGTCGAGAAGCCCCTTTGCAGGGATTTGCATAAAATTTTGCATGACGGGTTCTCTCGCCGACATAATCAACTGTGCCAAATTTTATCTCAATCGGATCAGGGGTTTCGTTTTGATTCTGTGGCGGTCGATTTTTTGGCTTTCCCATAGGAAAGAGAAGTCGCCGTTAACACAGGGATTCAGCCTGTGATCGCTAGAAATACACAGATTACTGATAACTGAGCTGATTTGGATCAGTTGCTGCAGCTGGGGTGTGTAGATTGGAGTTGTGCGCTGATGTACATCACAGACGGTGAGACGGACGAGCATCTGCAGTTACTTGACGACGGGCTCATCAAGCAACTCATTGCAGACAAGTGGAAAACTTTCGCACGAGTAAGCTACGTTCTCTCGCTAATCGAATTTTTCTTTCAGAATCTTCCGCAAAACACGGCTCGCGTTTTTTTTATATTTACGAGTATATACAGGGTGGACCAAAAAATGACCCAACTTGTTTTATCAGAACTTCATTAAATCTTTATCAAATTTGCTAATTTTTGGCACACAGATAGTTAAGACAATAGAATCTTGTGAGACTGTGAGGTACACTCATTGCCCACCTTACTTAATCTATGTCAACCCACTACCGTGTAAAACGCAGATGCTCTTAATTGTTGCATAATGCTAAGTTGTTGTGTCCGTAAAAGTTCAAACGACTTAATTTAGCACACATAAAACTAAAATGTGATTTATTTAACAAAATTATAAGTTTGTGTAACAACTTGCATCCAAAGTATTAGAATTTATGCTTTAAGTGTACAGAATGGTTTAGATCTGATGCCACGGCTGATATTGCGGCATTAACGATCAACTGATCAAACTTCACAGCACTCATTCATGGATTAGACGTGTTTTGAGCTTATCGGTCAGCTATTTTGTTGTCTGCTATTTTCGGCGTAAAACATGTTATATTACAAAATTATTAAGTCACGTGGCACTCTCTGTCGAATTTATAATGAAAAGGTGAGCAATCCGATACTGATAATCGCTGCGTAATGTAACAATTTGGAGCATCTGCGTTTAACGCGGTAGTGCGTCGACATAAATTAGATGAGGTGGAAAATGAGTGTATCTCACATAATTTTATCGTCTTGGCCGTCCATTGCCAAGAATTAGCAAATGTGGTCAGGATTTGACGAACTTCTGACAAAAACAAGTTGGGTTATTTTTTGGCCCACCCTGTACTTTTAGCCGTGCGCCGAAAACCGATGATCATATAATATTATGTGATTTAAAGATTTCGTTTTCGCTGTCAAGCCATCAAAAGGTATAGCTGCAAACAAAGCAGGTCTCGTGTATTCGATGACGACGAATGACACATTCAGTAGCAATAATGAATGTAGTTAATCGCTGCTATAGTAATCCATTTGGTTATGCTGAAAACGTCGAGATTCAACGGCCCACTTGACACATAATGCGCGATTTTGTCTGTCTGTTTGTAGCGTCGGTTTTTCGAGCGTCTGTTGCTGGTGTCTCTTCATCTGATGACTCTCAGTGTCGCTGTCTACTCCCGCCCAGACTCGCTTGATGACCAACCTACCATTGTCCGTCTCAGTCTCTTTCATTTCTCTCTTTTGTCAGCATTTCGTTCGTAGTTGTTCGCAAATATGATTATTAGGCAGTTTAGAGATTTAGTAAGATGAATTACATTTTTCAAAATCTTGCTGCATAACCTAGAAAAGTGCAGAATTAGCTGATGCTGTGCGTTAAATGATATTAAATCTGTGTATTATAAGTATTAACACTGTGTTACTGCGTTAAGTTGTACAGTGATATTCACTTCGTACAGGTGCGCAGTGTGTCGGAGCTAATAGTTTGCGTCAGTTCGCTGCTCTACTTCATGGTTGAGCTGGTCGAAATTCGACAACAAGGATTCTCTGGCTTCATCAAATACATGCAGGTTATAACGTACAGAGTTACTGGTTAAACATAAAACATTTGTAGAAACATGTTTGAAGAATATTTCGTGTTCTTTTCTACATGTAATCTCCGCGTATAAAAAGTGCAAAGATATTTTTGATCGTAACGTTTTAGAAACATTTTATGATTTTAGACGTGACTAGCCGAATTATAAAATAAAGCCAAACACATCTGCCAGTCATTCTCACGAAGGTCTTTTGTTTGATTTCATTTTTACGCGCGAAAGCAGCTACTGCTTTCAGCGCGTCTTAGCCATCGCAATCCTGTCTGCCTGTCTGTCCGTCTGTCTGTCACACGGGTGGATCAGTCAAAAACGGTGCAAGCTAGGATCACCGAATCTTTACCGTCGAGTGCCTGGAAGACTCTAGTTTCAGGAACCGTAACAAGGGCGCTAAATGAGAGGGAGGGGGTGGGATAAATTTGCGATTTTCAGCCAATAAGTTGCTCTATCTCAGAAACGGTGCAAGATAGGGCCCAGGTTACTATTAATCACTAATAGGAAGTCGTACACTGGCTCTCGATTGCCACCGAATTCAATGACCTTGGATAATCTTGTACGCCAAAATAGGGACTTTTGTGGATTTTTTGGCGATTTCGGGCTGCGACACAAGTCTATATCTTTCACAAGGTGGCGCCACGCAACTATCGTTATGCGATCTAGATAGCTGATATGGTATTTGTATATTAACTTAGCGTGAACACTCCAATTTTCAGCTAAACTACTGAACAGGAACTGGTATAAGCTTTCGCGCGTCTCGTGAGCATTAGCTCAAATTTCTTGTTAATAATCTTAGATGGCGTTGTTGTGGTGGTCGTTGCATGAAACACGCAGGCGAGTGATCCGTGCAAGTTCTTCTTCAACTTGTCGTGTGTCCTCATACTGCTCTGTGTTCCGATGCGTATTCTGCAACTACAGGCGGTTGAGCGAGTTTTTGTAGCGTTTGCTGCGCCTTGTGCGTGGGTTGTATTGCTGTTTTTCGCTAGGTAAGCCCTACGTTACTACATTATAGGCTACAGCCCGATTTAGCGTGCTGTGAAATTACTGTCCGGTACCATACAGTACCAGACAGAAATTTAACTTTAATAAATCAGATGAAAAATGGTCCATAAAATACGTGAAGTCATTCGGCTCATGTTTATTTGTCGAGTTCATGCAATCATTGTAAACTGTACGTTTTTCAGCTTTCATGTGAATTTATCATTCGTTACCTGACCACACCGCACTGTGTATATCTCACTCAGTCAGTAAGGCAATCAGAACGCATTTATAGGTCGCGAGCAAATCATATTTTCTTGGTTATTTCTTTTTCTTCGAGTAATTTAGTCCCTTTCTAAGCAAATGTCCGACTTTGAAGAACACACGACAATGACGACGACGTAAGACCAGTGGCTGCTGCTGCTGCTGCTGATCATAATAATAATGACAATAATGATGATGTAGTTTACGGTCGGTGGTATTTAATACTGCAGAGGAACGTCGTGGCTCGGTCCGTTCGTGACAATGATCTTTCAGATGTGTCGAACCGACTGCGTACAGTTCCTCTGCATCTACGTCATCTTCATGTCTGGCTTCACTCAAAGTAATGACGACCGGCTTAGTACCACTAGTTGCTGTTCTTTCGAGCTTTTGCTGACACCTTATCACTGTAGTCACTTTTTGTTTCCATTTTTTTGGTTTCGGTCCGCCATGGGCAAGGGCCGCTATTACCAAAGACCGCTTTTGTAAGATGTTGAGAAAAACTACAAGCGTATTACGGTAATATTACCTATACGCATTAAAAGATACGTAACAGAAACAAGGCTATTGTGATAACATAAGCATACAGATTAGGTATAATTAAGTACTGTGTGTCAGGTTTCTACTTTCTGTTCAAGAACTATAAGGAAGACACGGAGTCGCCCTTTACGACCATCGGAGATACCATCATGATACTGTTCGAAATGACGCTCGGAGAATACAAAGTACACGAAGCAGATTTGTCTTTCTCTGTTTGACAGTGTATCTTTGTCTCTCTGTCTCTCTCTTTTTCTCTTTGTTCTTCTGTCCGTTGTTTCGTACCATACTCTTCCGACTCCGGTGTTTTACTGCCTATAGGTTAGAATCTGTTTTACAATGTACACGAGTAAACGTTATCGATGAAAACTTTTATTAGTAGAGTGTTATGTTTTATTGAACAAATAAAATGATTGATTGACTGACTGACTGGTTGATTGATTGAATATGAGCAGCCCGTATAATTCTGTTTTATTACTTTGCTTTTTGTTTCGAAAATTTGCCGATATCATGTATTTCGTTGATTTTTTCGCTTGAATTACATAAATCGATAGGTACGTTTTTTATTCTGATGTGTTTATTGGTAGCTTATTTGTTACTTTCCTTACAAAGTGCAATTATGTACAAGAAGAGTTGTCTACTGTGCATTAATTGTTTGGTTGTAGGTGGTATGCTACTGTACACTTTCAAGTTCCACTTTTGCTTCAGATGTTCGAACATATCGTTTGCTATTTTACTGCATTAAAAAAGTTTTTTATTAGTTTAAATGTTATGCACATATTTCTAGAATGCAATATAAAGTAGAGTACATGAATATAATTGTGTGTAGGTCTAAGTAAGACGTAAGCTGGATTGACGCAAAACGTTTGCTTTTTCACAGCATTGTAGTTTAAGCATTTTCTCAGTCTGCTTTGTATAGAAATAGTCGCTACATTTTTTGTCGTACGGCAGAAAAGTGGGGATACGGTAGGCCTAGTCTACACCAAAAATGGGGCCTATTGAGTCATACTGCGGGTACACATACTTTCCATAGTACCTCCCCTCACTCAAAGTTACGCTTATTACTTCGCACGTGCGTGAAATCAACTAGTGCTTAATTCATTTTATTAAAGTGTGACTAAGTGTACTGCACTGTGTCTAAAAAGTGGATCCACTGTGTTTTTTGACTCACATGATTCTATTTTAGTAATTTTTGATAAGCATACGCATTTTACAGGGTTATGCACTAGCAGACACAAATCGCAAAACAAGCTTTTATGTGCTGTGTAGCCGGTTAGACGCATCTTTTCTTCATTTTCTTTTTTTTCCTTTTTTAGCTTAGCGTTTCTGTATATATGTTCTTGTGTTTTATGGGCCATGCTGCCTGAGTCAAATAAAATGATGATGAATGATTTGTTACAACCCCTGGTTTAGCGAATTCACTATAACTTGAAGGCCTAATGGCAAAAATATTTTGAAAAATCGGTTGGCATTCGTGGCCGTTATGAGAGAAGAAATGATGATCCCATTTTGAGACACAGCGTACAATGCTTTAATTATGCTTGATGACTGTGTGCTGCTGTCGTGTGATTTTCGCTAACTGAACTCGTGGATTTGACTCTATACGAAGTAGCAGGTAAGCGAACAACATACGCGCCTGTATGTATTCATGATCAAAATTATAATTTCATTAAATATTAACCTATTTTCACAAGTTTTTTTTACTATCCATGTCAGTTTAACCACAAATAGATAGTCTTCACATCCTTAAAGCATCGTAAAAATGGTCAACTTTATATTAAAAGCTACAAGACAAGTGTTGTGTAGCGATGCTCTTTGGCTGTGACAAGATTTTATTAATGTTTACTTTATTTAATGCAGAGTAAATTGACGAAAATTAAAAAAATAGATAAATGTTTAGTGCATTTATGCATGACTAAAATCTAGGGGATTCCTTTTTTAGTCGACCACTCTGCAGTAGTTCACAAGATATTATTCGCTCTTGCCACATGCACTAGGCCTTGTAGCTGATACATTTTTTTCTAATTGTTCTGTTTATCACCTTCTACATTTATCTATCTGTGTATCCGTCAAGTTCGCATGCGGCATGCTTTAGATGTTGACGTTTTTTGGCCATTTTTAGATGCACAGATCTGAAATGCAGAGATCGTCAATTACGTCAACCACTATTAACACTTTTTGGCAGATATAATACCACAAGGAAGGTAAAACAAGTTGCCAAAGTTGGTGCTTAATTTCACGATTTTTGTAGTTCTATTCTCTTGAGATTTTGAGCACAACTTGGGTTATGTCATGATCAGTTCTGTCAGAAGTAGGCTAAAGTATGCAGTTACAGTTGCTACCGATGGTGAGATGCTGGGTGGTTTTTGATTGAAACAAAAGCTCCTAGCTGTTTATAATGATGTTCAAATAAATCAAGTGATAGATTTGATGCAGGTTGCAATTATGGGCAATTATGGGCGGGCGTAAAAACGAAATCCCAATAACTGGTGTTAAGCCAGCTACACACGACCTGGGTGCCCGGCCGGGAGCCAGCCGTCGTCAGCAAAGAAGTTTTAATAATTATTTTACATTTTTCACATATGTAACGCAATGATGCATAAGTCATCTAAAAGTCCAAAATGCGTTTCTATTTCTTCCTTGGCTATCTTTTTATTGCAATATTTTTGTAGTCTGCGATCTTCATATCCCAGAAACAAATGTGTGATCGATACAATTCTATCAACTTTTTTACACGTTCTCGATCCTCCCAGAAAGCAGCTTTTGTTGTACGTACGAAATACGGGTACTCAGAATAGGAGAACAACATAATTTTTAGACGACATGTAAAGTGTATGCCTACAGACAAATCAAATTTCCCTCGAAAACGCACCGTTCAACTCTATAAGTATGTAAATCGAAATAAAATTTTACGCTGAGCGGTGCCCGGGCATCCGGGTTTAGCGACACACGAGCCGACTGTCCGGCTGTCGGCCACAAAAAGCATTGCAATGCAATGCTTTTCTATGTCTCGTCGGGTGTCAGCGACACACGAGCAGGATGCCCGGGCCGGGTGTCCTGGCCGGCTCAAAGTGGCTTGTGTGTCGCTGGCTTTACAAAGGAACATATTTATAGTAGAAACATTCGCTGGTCGTGTTGTCAGTACGAGTCTTTTGAGTACACCTGTCTGCCCGGAGTGACGAAAGCTGTGTTCGTAACGTTTGCCATTCTCGTTCCCATTCTTCTTCTCAACATGCTGATCGCCATGATGGGAAACACTTATCAGCAGATCATTCGCAGATCCGCCCAGGAGTGGAAACGACAGGTGCGTTCTTTTAGTTTTGCTTGCCTTTTGCTTGAAAAGTCGTCTGTAAGTCATAATTGAAGCTTTTACTTACAACAGAATTAACTTTATTTCTAAATGTCGCTATATGTGTAAGCCTAACTGTATTAGCTGACCGTACTTGACTAACAGTCGAGCTGTTGTCATGGTCCGTCTGTCGTCTGTCACGGATGTATTGTGGTTAAACGGTGCGAGATAGGGCCTAGGTTGCTATTGACTACTAACAAAAAGTCGCATACTGGCTTTTAAATGACATATAAATTGATGACCTTGGATGACCTTGAAAGGTTATAATGCACTATGGTAACGGAAAACTGGCCATATTTCGGAAACGGTGAGAGATACGGTTTAGGTTATTATTAATCACTAATAGAAAGTGGCATACGCTCTGTCAGATTAGATGGAAATCATTGACCTTAAATGACCTTGAAGGTCAGTACTGCAACAGGAACTGTATAAGCTGTTGCGTGTCTTTTCGAGAGAGGCGTTTTTGTTGTGAGAAATATTTGCAAAACCTGCGTCCAATATTCTTCTTGTTTAATGTTTACTCTGAATCTATTCATGTCACCTGGCGAGATGACCACGTGCATGGAACTGTAGCTGTTTATATCGCCTGGCAAAATTACCAAGTGCGATGTCTGTTATACTAGTGTTTATTGTAGCTTTCGAGACAGCGTTCCGTTAACATAGCGTGCATGGAACTGTGTCAACTCTGATAAATCGCTTTTTCTCCGTGACTGGAAATCGGACGCTGGGTTTCGGACGTAGGCCATACGGTCGATTTTTCCTGGTAATAGCGGGGCTTCTTGTATTTGATTGTTCTGGTGTGGCTTGAATTTTGTACTTGTTTGTCAAGCTTAACCAAATATAAAAATTTGGGCGGAATCGCTCCCGATTATTGCGACACATTTCCCCATAGCGTGGTTTGTCTTTTTGTCTGTTTGTTGTCCGACTGTGGCATTCGTGCTCGATGTATTTATATAGGCCTACATGGTGTCCCAAAAAACTGGCACCATTTTTTGTACATTCTATAACTTTAGCAAATATTAACCAATTATTAAAATTTGTTTACTGTTAAAATCAAAGAAAAATTTTATAATAAAAATCAGTATACAGATCCCACCACACCTAAAGCGTGTCGCTACACTATCTTGTGAAATGTCAGTGTCCTAAAAGCAACGAATAAAAACAAAACGACATGTGTAACAACATATTTTTTTTTTAAAATTAACAACAGAAAGCAACGTGTTTGACGTCTCTATTATTGTCTGAAATAACTGTCATGTCCTGTAGTTTTTTTCGTTTAATGTTCAGTTTGTCTGCCTGGCTGCTGGACGACGCACTCAACCCGGCGACGTTGGCCACTGACTAACAGCGCAGTCAACGAAACCATAGTCATACCCATAGTCACAAAATTTTTATAAGCTAATAAAACTTTTCAGAAATGCTGATCAAGTGGCGTCAGCAAAGATGTCACTAGGCACAAGCAAAGGAAAATGTACAAGTAAACAAAATGTTGTTAAAAGCAGGTTTTGGTCTTGAAGGCAAAACGCTGCGTGGTGGTGCTTTTAAAGACACAAGGTAGTGTAGCGACACATTTGAGGTGTGGTGGGATCTATAGGGATAGTGTTATTACAAATTATCTTTCAATTTTGAGAATGAAAAAGTTTGAAAATCAGTTAATATTTGCTGAAGTTATAAGGCGTACAAAAATGGTGCCAGTTTTTTGGTCCACCCTGTATGCCATTTGGCACGCGGGTAAATTTGTCAAGTCCAATAACACAAAGTGTCAGATGGGGTCCCTGAGCCCATACAGGAACGATAAGATTTGCGGTCGTACCCCAGACAAAACATGCAACTGCAAATTGCTGCTGTATGCTGGCCAATGGAAACGAGAAGCGATTCCGCTTTTAACCAAATTATTTTGCTGCTTGTTATCGTTAGTGTAGGCCTACGTCACTTTGCGGAATGAATGACGTTGTCGACGATGTGCTAGCGGGCGAAGATCATTCTGATACTGGAGAGAACGTACGCACACAAGAAACTGCTGCACTTCCAACGGCAGTACTCGGTTCCGTTCGGCAAGACCAAAGAACGAGGGCTAATGGCAATCAAAACGTCAATAAGAACAAGAGCAAGACAGAGCCAAATGGCCATAGCCTGCTGGAAGGTTAATAACAGACACGCACGACTTTCATAGACCCTCAAACAGCACAGCCTAAATTACATAGTGAAGTCACGTCTATCATTAGTCTTTTCTAGTTGAAGTCAGTATCAATCAAGGCTGTGTGGACGTAGGCCTACACATAATTTTTGCCCGGGGAATTCGAGTCATTTGATGTTTCCCGACTTTTCTTTCTTTTTTCATTTTTTTTCTTGTTCCTTTTCTTCTTTTTTGGCCTTATTATCTTGCTTCGCATGATTCAACATTGCCACCAACGTCAGATTCTGATGCTGATGACATGAGTGGGCACAGGCCTGTGCTATATAAAGCGTCACTATCTTTACTAGATACTTTGTTGTTACACAGTCTCTAGCTCCAGTGCAACAAAAACATGCTTCTTAAAGCAACTAATACTATCGGAGTTAGTACTAGGCCCGTCGATAGAAGAGGGGAGATATGAGATAAGTTATCCCGGGCCCCGCTACGTTTGGGGGCCGCCGTCGCTCAAAAATATAAAGTACACCAGAACGCGCCATATTGAAAAGCAAAATTCAAAACTTTTTCCCCCAGACGGGCTTTGCAAGAATGTTGTCCCCGGGCTCCGCGGTGGCTTTCGACCTCTTTGGTTAACACAACAATCACGCAGTGAGTTCCAATTATCAATAACACTATGTTCCCGGCGGCCACGGCAGCCCCATTTGCCCGAAACGTAGCGCGCCGTGGGATTTTAGTCATTTCTCCTTTCATCTTCAAGTTTTGTTACGTTTTGTTTAGTTTTCTTACGGTACATCACGGTATCCGTGACGGGCCGTTGCGGAAACGGGGTGCCGACTCCCGAAGGCTCAAGGCGCACTACGGTAGTGCGCCGTTCGGTCCGCGGTCTACCACGGATGCCAGTACACTTCGTCCCGGCCCGAAAAAAGCGGATGAAAAAGCCAAAATGGCAAAATCCATATGGGTGCGTGAATGATTATCAGAAGACAGAAGGCAGCAGCTGGGCCACTCAACATTTCTCACCAGAGAGTTTCGCACCAAAGATGTCAACGCCTTCCAGAACTATCGGAGGATGTCTCCGAAGCTCTTTGACGAGATACTGGAAAGAATAACACTGCATATCGAAAGACAAGACACAAAGTTGCGCTCTGTCCTACCACGTCGACTGAAGCTGTCGTTGACTCTGAGACACCTAGCCTCTCGGGACAATTACTCGTCACTCCTTGATGCGTTCCGGTGCAGTAAAACAGTCATTTGCCACATGTTACCAGAAGTATGCAAGGCCATCGTGGAAGCTTACAAGGATTAAGTGTTTGCCGTTCCTGTGACGCCCGAGGAGTGGAAGGCCCTTGCCCATTGCAAGAGTTTGACGATCCTTGGGCCTGCTTTTTTCTCGGTTTCCTTCGCCTCAGATTCAGGTTCCTCCATTTCGGTGATCGGGTCAGCAGCAGCAGCAGCACGTTTCTTTTCGTCTGATGGCGGTGGATCGTCAGGTTGCTTCTGCTTCTCTACTGCTTTTAGTGGTGCAGGACTGGAGCCCTTCGTACCCTTGGCTTCTTCGGTGGCATTCGAGGGGCGGGCAAAAAGTTTTGAGCCTCCGTATATTAGACCAAAATTTTTGTTATTGTTTATACATCAGTAAAACACGCCTATCTTGTGTACTCGTGTGGGCATGTTGGAAATGTGACGTCACTGTAATTTATGACGTCATAGAGCTTTGAACCGAATCGATTTAGAGTGCTAGCGCAAAAAAAACAAAAAATAAACAATTTTTCGGTCTGTAGTTGGATTTACAAAAGCAGAGCCCCGTGGCATATAATTTTGTAAAAGCCGTAACAAATACGTTTGTGAATTTTTATTTGCATATGAGAATTTGCGATAGCTTGAATTTGTGTTAGCCGCAAATAAGAGCACTTGAGTCAATAACGACTTCATGCAAATACGGCGGGCGGTCAAAAAGTTTTGAGCCTCAATATATTACACTAAAACTTTTTATTGTCTGTATGTCAGTAAAAGATTATCATCATATCATCATATTTTCGTTTAATGTAAAGTTGACAGACGCAACTTTCAACAACGCAAGCACAAGATACATAATAAATCCAAAAGCATGCAAGCGGAAAACGTCTCATAGTTTGTCCGAAAGCTAAAAAAGACTAACAAAACTTACTTTTAAAAACTATCGTTACAGACAGAACAAATGGGTGGATTTAAAGTTAAAAACACTAAAAACAGACAGACATTGCCTATAAAACAATTAGTGTAAAAAGCAGCGATTCGCAATATTCACATGCCCATCCCGTCTCCACACATTGTCTCACGTCCATCCCGTTTTAACCACGGTGGTCTGAAACGGGGTTGCGGTGGTCGCCGGGAACCTAGTGTAAACGCAGCGTAACCCTGTTAATAATCATTTTTCCTTTTTTATATAGCCTTAAATGTACGTATATAAACCTACATCTGTGGGTTATAATTCTGTATACATGTTGATGCTTAGCCTAATAGAAGTCGCTCAGTTTACGGTTTTGTATAGCCTTTATGTTCTGCATGCATGTACGTTGTTGCTTTTGCTTGGCATGAATGTCTTGTATTGTAGAGAATAACAGGCCGAATAATTTCTGTGCTTCGTGAGGCAAAGCAGAATCACGGCAACTTTCCGGTTGAGTCGGTGGTCAGTCGTCGTCAAAGTACAGCTACCAGAGACTCGAGGAAACTGCTGGACATCGTGTCGCAAGTTGCTTGGCAGAGTGACCTCGACGTCGCTCAAAGTTTGTCGCCTGTCTTGATCTGCAACAGTTGTCGTCAGTCGCACGACGTGGCTGACGATGACATCTTCTCCACGGATAGAGTGTGAAGGTCACGCTCAAGGTCAAACTGATATGACACCTACAGCGGCGATCATCGAATAGTCTGGCAACGCTGAGCGACAGAAGGAATTGCAGAGAGCTGCCGGTAAATAGTGACGTCACGCATGACTTAGAATGGACCACGGACAAACATGCGGAAATGGGTATAACATCATTTCCGTCGTAGTCGTCATCAGCATCATCAGCAGCAGCAGCCGTTGCATCATCATCTGTATTATATAACGAAAAATTATATGTGAAGGTCAGCAAAACTCGCTTTCCGAGTTAACAATTCAGCAACTTTCGCCAATATCTGAGATGCTGCCGGCCGATAACAAACTTTTTGCTCAGATCACTGGCAACAGTCAGCATCTGCTACATCCACCGCTTCCTCTTAAGCGCTAGCAACAGTTACAGTTTTCATGAACGAAGCCACAACTTCCGACTTTCTGATCGCACATCAGTCTTCAAAAATAAAAACTTTATCATGCGAATGTTGTACGATGACAGCCTTTATTAGCATTAAGTTATTGTTTCTATTCGAGTTATTGCGTAACCGCGGTTTATGTGTTTTATTAAATTTCGAACACGCGAACGAACAAACGATCTAACCTGACAGCCGGACAAACACATAAGACTCTAATGCAAATTAGTACGTGGCGATAGACTCAATTTGTCATCAGCAGCCGTGTCGTGGGTTAAAAAAAGTGAACGGCGCAACAGTTGCAATTTTCCGACAGATACTTCCGACAGAAGAGATTATGGCTGCTCGAAATTTTAATTTTTTCCCTATACATCATCCCAAAATGCGGAGAAGTTTTAACTTCAAATTTTGCACTTTTTGGTAAAAATTTTCGGAAAATAAAATTTTCTGACAGCCATAAATTTATAGAAGGAAACAAGTGCCCACTCCTGCCTCCTGCGAGGACGCCACTGACTGCGCCGCAGTGCGAACAGGCCTGCTGCATGTGTCGGCGTGTGCTGCGTACGTAGTGATGCGGCATAGGCCTACTGACCAGCAATGAGTCGCAGTTACAGGTAGGCCTACATATAAGCTTATTGGCAGAGTCAATCTACAAGTGTTCGATGGTCACAGGTCTGAGCTGTTTTCATCGCAACTGCTGCAGACGACCCGTGACGTTTGCTAGAAGCTCTCTCGTACAGTTACGCTGGGTTACTTTACTGTTTGATTTAGCGGAAAATTTGCCGACTTAGACCACAGTTTCCGGTCAGTGAAAAGCTCAGCGAAATAACTTTATTTTTTGACTCAACTGTGTACTTAGATCGAACTTTAGCTTATCGAATTGACTCAGCGAAAGTCTAAGTCAGAAAGTGAAGTCAGCCATTCATTGTCTGCTGTTAGTCGTTTACTACTCGCAGTGGCTGCAACGCAATGTCGGGCGTCGTCGTCGTCGTTGCCGTCGACGCCAGTCAACCAGCAGAACACGCCTTCGACTGTAAGTCACTGCATTTATGGGTATGCGGAGTTGACTGAAAATGGAGGATAAGAAAATGCAGGACTAAATTTCAGGAGGTGGAAAATAGAAAACTGGACAGCGCTGGGCAAATTACTTATTCACATTTAATTTAATTACAAATTACAAAGTACTGACATGAATGTAATTTGAATTACAGCTATTTTTGGGGGTCTACTTTTTATTGTGGCACTGTGTATATGGAGTGAACCCGGCAGTAGGCCTTTCGTTACAACCGTGTTTTGGTTGTGCCTTTATGCTAAGTTTTGCCGGCAGAATGTTACGTAATTTGGGTCACTAAACAGTTACACGATAGAAAGTAGTCGTTCCAGAAAAAATGTTTTGAACTGAGATGCTAGCTGTCAAACTTTGTCGTTGAAAGACTTTCGGCAGATGTTTAAGTTACCGAGTTGGGGTTTTTAGACGCTGACCAGAAACGTCGTGGATTAAAAAAGGAAGCAGAACAAAAAGTTGAACTTTTTCGACAGACACGGCAAATTTCCCGCAGATAAGACTGATAGTGCTCAAAGTTTTAATTTTGCTCTGAAATTTTTATAAAATAGAGCATTTTAGCACAAATGTTGTATTTTAAACACAAATTTTCTGACAGGAATTCTGAAAATTTTTCAAAACTTTCGGAGAGGGGCAATTGACCCTTACCGCCTCACTTTGCCACGACGCTACTAACGCTGAGAGAGTAAGACTTGATAATGTTTTGATGCTGGACGCAACGTTTGTAGCTCGGCCGCATGGAGTGGTTCATTAGCGATTTAGCACGAGCCTCACGTGCTCCACATCATAACGAATAGCTAATGAGATAGGATCTGGGCCTGGGCTATGCCAGTGAACAGCGTTGCAGCACTGCAAATCTACACCTTAGGTGTCTAATTTACAAAACTTCTTACATCGTTCTTAGGAAAACCTAGGAAAAGTCTGACGTAGGAATATCTTACGAATAAAATGCGATTTACAAGAATTTCTAGGAACAACTTAGAAATAACTTATACCCCGTTTACACGAGGAAGGTGAAAATTGACTAAGTGGCCCGCGGTGTCAAAAAGGTTGGACAGCACTGACGTACAGCGTCATAGCAACAGCAAATAGCGAGCGTAGGCGGAACAGTCTGTAAAGATAGCACCCTTTGTCGCGATGCACCTGTGGTGCTGCTGCTGCTGCTGATAATGATGATGTTTTGCTGACGGCGGTGTGAATAACAGCTATTTCGCGTTATTATGCCCACCAGCTGGCGATCATTTCCATGGCAACCGAACGCCTGTCGCCGTTGCACGACAATTCTCCAGTCTACAGCCGGATCTATCAACATAAGGCTCTGGGGTCTGGACATGTGATTTTAGGAGAGCCCTGACAAATACATTCGTGCATTGTTTATTTGCAACCATAAAAATACAATAGCCGAAATCTGTGGCGGTCATAAAAAAACACATAGCAATAAGTATTTGCTAAAGTTGTTTGCTATTTTCTGAGCAATCACTCGGAATTTTAATGCAAAATTTTGCACACTTATTACCTGTTTTACTTGCATAAAAAGGCTAAGCGGCGTTTAATAATTTTTCACTGTTGCAAAGTAACGAATTTTTATTGCGAGACAATATCATGATTTTGCAACTTCAAAAACTTTGTTTTATAATGAGTGACGTGTATTGAAAACAACTGGGACACTTTTGATTCAAAAGTTGATGCTAGTGACGTCGAACATTGTGCGTCTTTCATTTTACACACATTCTGCTGCACGTGAACGTGAGAAGTGACGAATTTGACTGCAGAAAAAAATCCAATAATTTTGCTTCAGTTACATCAGTTACAGAAAATTAAATGCTCTTAAGCATTTTTACGTAGGAATAAATAAGCAATGAACATGTAAAATTTAGCTTCAAAATTTTCAGCGATCGGTGAGAAAATTACAAAATACTGTTCTGCTGCACACTGTATACATGCGAAAGGCGTTGGATAAATTTTGCAACTTGATAGGCCTTCGTATATTAGACTGAAAAATTTTTCATAACTTTTCAAAATCTATATATTAGCAGATGTTTTATTTTTTCCCTATTTGTGTAAGCTTAAATCGGATGTGACGTCATTGTAACTTGGAACGCTAGTTCAACTATACGCTAAGTGCCATACAGACACGGACCACACTAAGGCAAGATTTCTGCGCGCTAACAGCAGTAAATATGACGAGGAATCCTGTCGTCAAAGCTCGTTCAGCAACACCTGCAGTCATAGTAGTTAGTATGCGAGTGTTATTAGCACAGCTGCTGCAGCTTTTACTCGATCTACTACTGTGCGCTATAATCTGCTGCTGACGACGTCGCTCTTAAGTCTTATGACAACAGATTAGCTGTCAACATTGGGCCATTGATGTAGTAGAATCCTCTTAGTTCGAGTCCGAGTCAGAGTTCGAGTCACGAAAAAAGACTCGAGTCTGACTTGGATTTACTGCCGGACGCTAGTACTACATCATTGCATAGGGTCATTGGCTGAGGTCAAGTTTCGTTGAGACTTTAGTTTAAGACCGAGTCTTAAGTAGCATTTCGTGGCAGCCGGGAAACTCTGTACGCCGTATTGCGTTATCGGCAATTTAAGACGTTAGAGTTCAACCCTAAATTTTGGGTAAGTTTTTGGACATTAACAACGTCGAAAAATTTTAACAAATCAATTAATCAATGCATTTATTTTAGATTAGTAATCCATAAAACAGAGGACCTTACCTTTTTTACTAAACGAAATGGGTTTAAATCTAGCTCTGCTTTTCAGCGTCGAGATTTTTTGAGTTCACATGATATACTGATTACGCGTTGCATATCCCTTGGCTCGAGAGCCGCTGCCACGCAGTGATCGTACGGTGCTTAATTGCCAATCAGGCGGCAGGTTATAAGATCTAACAGGTTCACGTACGCCATCCTTCGTGAACAGATTAAAGAAGAAATTAAATCAAACTGCTAGCCAGTCGTACAGTTGTGACACCGCACGACTGTCACGTTAATGTGTGTTCAAAGAGACAGAGATGAAATTAACTAAGCTGAACTCACTTTGAACACGAAATGAACTGAAATGATATGACAGTTCTGCTGTCGAAGTGGGCGCTGCGGCTCTGAACTCCGAATCTCCATCTCACCTGGGTTTCAGTCGGTGCCAGGACAAACACTGCACATAGTGTGTCGCGGGTAAAAATAAAGAAACAGACGGTTATCGGAGAGCTAGAAGTCTTAGATAAGAAAACCCCCAAAAAGAAAGAAATAACAATAACTGACACTAGCTCCGTAGCTCTGAGATGGGTTTGCTCATTAAGAGCTATATTCGGACCTTTAACCTTTAACCTTTAACTAGAAAACCAAAACCAGAAACATGGACATAATAGCACCAATGATATACGTCATTGGTGCTTCTCTACATCTTGCTTCCATTTGTCAACGGAATGGACGCCTCTGTATGTTGTGCAATTGCACAAGTCGAAGACTACTGACCTATGATGCTGCTGTACTGACAATAAAGCACGGTCGATCAGCGCTGCCTTAATTGTGAGAGCCTAGATTATGTCAGTGTGTTTTCATGTGTGTGTCAGGGTGTGTTTGTCTGTGTGTCTGCAGGGTACCTGAGTAACGTTCATCGGCCCGACAACGTCATCGTCATTGTCCACTGCATCGATCTTGACTCCATTACTGAACAAGGTAGTTTACATCGCATAAAGTACAAAGTTTTAAATCGAAATCGAACTACTTTCGGGTTTGGCTTTTTTATACCATCACAAAAAATTTGGACAATTTTCCGACAGAGCAAAATTCAGGGTAGACAATTGCCCTTTTACCTCCCCCCCTCATCTCTGCCATCACGCCATAGGCGACGTCGCATTACTTTGATGGACCCAACATGCTGCTGCTGCATAAAATATGCAAGACGGCGATTATGACTGCGTGAGTTGGCAATAAATCCGTCCAGGCAACGATGAAAAACATTTAGCAGTGTAGTAGCGTATTGATAAATTATTGAAACGCCATTATACAACATGGGCAAAAAAACTAAGCCTCCGCCTTTTCCTTTTGTCCATATCTTTGCCAAATACTGACCGATTTTCAAAATTTTTTGACTGGCGCATTCTGTGAAAAATTTGCGCTAACATAATTACCAAGTATCCCACCACAACTTAGCTGCATCGCTACGCTACCTCGTAAAGCATAAATATTGTCAAATATTAGTCGAAGATTTACTTTTTTGGCCCATCGTGTATAGGTCCCACGTGCAAATAGCGCAGCGACTAGATTATGCGATACGATAGATTTGCACAACAAAGACTGAGAAACGAGCTGCCATTTTAATACGTATCTAGCACTTAATCTAAAACGAACTTGAAGTGTTTTAAATCAAAACAAAATGAGACAAAGGAAAAAATGAGGTAATGTTATGTAAAACAGCGACAGCTACAAGCTTCAGGTAAGAAAAAACTAAAAAGAAATAACGATGAGTTAACAACAGGCCTACAACAGTAATAAGCTTACATCAGTTCAAGCGAAATTGTATAACTGGAATTTCTAGAACGTCAGTTAGTGCTCAGGATCGTGAAACAAAGATTACAAGAAATTTGAGCTAATGCTCACGAGACGCGCGAAAGCTTATAGCAGTCCCAGTTCAGTCGTTTAGCTGAAAATTGGGGTGTTTACGCTAAGTTAATATACAAATACAAAATTCTCTATCTGGATCGCATAGGCTTAACGATAGCTCCGTGGCGCCACCTTGTAAATGATATAGACTTGTGTCGCAACCAGAAATCCTCAAAAATTTACCTGTTGGCTTTTCAGTTATAGTCAAACTGCTTCGTTAGAATCTTTTTCCACAACAAGCATCACTGACATAAATGTGCAATTAGAACGTTGATTCTTTTTTAACTTCTAAGCCAGAGACCCCGTATTGGGGAGTCAATAGTTAACACTCGTCAGTTTTGTCGCTTTTCAATCAATCAATCATTTATTTGACTCAGGCCGAGGCCCATAGAAACAGACAAAGCAGCACAGACAGACAGAAAACATAGCCTTTTGTGCTTGTACTTAAATTTTTAACATAATAACGATAAATCAAATCAAGCAGAATGATGTTACGTCAATTTTATTGGCGTTTAAAACAAACCATTGAAAAAGTTTACAACACGGCAGCTTCGCACTGCAGTTTTTACGCCCGAAAGCAGCTACTGCTTTCAGCGCGTCTTAGCCATCGCAATTCTGTCCGTTCGTCTGTCTGTCCGTTTTTCCGTCTATCTGTCACACAGGTGTATCAGTCAAAAACGGTCCAAGCTAAGATCACCAAATTTTCACCGTCGGCTGCCTGGAAGACTCTAGTTTCAGGAACCGTAAAGCTTGTCCATAAATTCGAAGGAGGTCACCCCGAACCAGGGCGCTAAATGAGAGGGGGAGGGAAAATTTGCGAGTTTTAGCCAATAAGTCGCTGTATCTCAATAACGGTGCGAGATAGGGCCCATAGATTACTATTAATCACTAATAGGAAATCGTACACTGGCTTTCGATTGCCACCGAGATCAATGATCTTGGATGACCTTAAACGTCAAAATAGGGTTTATATGGATTTTTTGGCGATTTTGGGCTGCGACACAAGTCTGTATCATTCACAAGGTGGCGCCACGGAACTATCGTTATGCGATCCAGATAGAGAATTTGGTATTTGTATATTAACTTAGCGTGAACACCCTAATTTACAGCTAAACTACTGAACAGGAACTGCTATAGGCTTTCGCGCGTCTCGTGAGCATAAGCTCAAATTTCTTGTTTTCTGCAGTCTGAGCTGGCAAAAACCAAACATGACTATTAGAATGTTGAGCTGGTTCGCGTCTAACAAAGGTATGCGTGTGTTTTCGATTGACTAATTGACTGTATTTGTGTTCAGCATTTTAGGCCTACCGACGAATATAACTGCAGAAAAGTTCACGAAAATCAGCCTATATTTGACAAAGTTGTCATATACACTGTGTCCGGAAAAAAGTAACCCCCTAGACATCGTACAATAAAATGCCAAATTTGAACGAATCTAGATAAAATTTTGTGCACCTAATGCCGAATAAATTGCTAAAAAGTTAGCTAAATTTCGTTAAAAATATTACTTCTTAGCGGAGTTGACTTCGTTACCAATGTGACGTTATAAGTAAACCCCTCTGTTGCTGTACATTTGCGTACCTCCAACAAACAACACCTGATTCTAGCAAAATTTTGCGTCAACAGTGCGTCATTTATTGGCAATCAAAATGCCAAATTTGAACTAATTTGCCAAGGCAAACAATAGCTACAGTAGCTTTTGTGAGATTACCCTATAACACTTTGGTTCCATGTCTTTGTGGATGACGTCAGACACTTAAAGACGTGAAACTGAAGAGTTTCGAGTTAACCTCACATAAGCTGCTGTAACTATTGTTTGCTTTGGCAAATTTAACTGAAATTTGGCAATTTAGTTAGCAATAATAGGTGCATTGTTGGTAAAGAATTTTGTCAAAATTAGATGTTGTTTGTTAAAATGACGCAAATGTACTGTAACAGAGGAGTTTACTTATGTAACGCCATGTTGGTTACGAAGATATTTTGTTACCGATATTCAACAATAAATAACTCCGCTAAGATGTAATATTTTTGAACGAAATTTGGTACTCGCTTCGACAATTTATTCTAAATTAAGCGAACAAAATCTTATTTAGAATTGTTCAGATTTGACATTTTTTATTACCGGGGCGGTAGCCTGCAGGCAAGTTAAAAGTTGTAAATAGCTCTCTGTGGAAAACCCATCGCAGAGCTACGGAACGCCACCTGCCATATGGGATCACACCTGCCACCCGACACAGGTGAACGGTCCCCCGCCATAACCCCAGCCATACAAGCCAGTACTGCATTTTCGTTTACGGAGAGATGGAAGGCCGATTTGACCTTGGTGTTGGATATATGGCAAGATGGTTCACCTGTCCGGGACAGTCACCCATCCAAGTAATAACCACCTGATAGCGATCCGACCGATAGTCGAACCAACGACCTCGCGATCGCAAGTCCAACAACATCCAGGCCATTGTTGACAGATGATCGTCTGCATACTGTCCATCAGTTACGTGGTCAGTAATTCTGTTTTTGGTGCGGGTGTGATGCGGTTGTTGTTTATCGTATCGTGTCGTATGCATACAGATGACGCTGATCTTGCGGACGATCAGTCAGGAGGTCGGTCATGGGAACAGCAGAAGCAGAGAATCAAGGCCGTCGAAGACAAGTACCGCTGGAAACTCAACGAGCGTCGGGTCTGCACGTGTTTCGCTTTTTACGCGCGATAGCAGAATGCTTCGCGCGTCTTAGCCATGGCCTGGGCGTCTGTCTGTCTGTCTGTCCGTCTGTCACACTCTGCGATTGTATAAAAACGGTGTAAGCTAGAATCACAAAATCTTCACCGTGTGATGCTCCAAGGACTTTAGTTTATCGTGACAAATTTTTGTGCCCCTGGTGAGAGGATTCCCCTCGAACGAGAACGTCAAAGAGGGGCACCCCCTAAAAAGACGTTATTTTCCGCTATTAGCTCGTATAGCGTAAAAACCGTTGCAGATAGGTACATACATGCTGCTTATCATAACAGGCACTGGTGACGGGCTTTTTTAGATTTATCAACATCGATGATCTTGAACGACCTTACGCCACCAAAATAGGGGTTTTTAGTGAATTTTTCACAATTTTTGGCTGCAGAGCACGTTTCAAGAATGAACTGTGACGAAATGGCTAGAAATAGACCAAGACAACATGCATATGAATGCAGCATTAAACGCAGATTTTAGCAGTCCAATTGCCAACCACCTAGATTCAAGGACGCCTGCGCAGGTGGGCGTCAAAGAGGGGTACCCCCTTAAAAACTGGTTATGTTACCGGTATTGGCTCGTCTAGCGTGAAAACAGCTGAAGATAAGAAAAGGCATACTGCTTATCATAACAAGCATTAGTGACGTGCTTTTAAATGGTGTCCACATTGATCACCTTGAATGACCTTAAACCACCAAAATAAGGGGTTTTAATGTTTTTTTAACTTTCGGCTGCAGCGCACATTTCAAGAGCGAATGGCACCTAAATGGCTAGAGATAGACCCGGACAACCTCCGTATAATATTGTTAGCATAAAACGTACATTTTTAACAATCTAAGTTTTGACCTCCAAAATTCAATTGCCGGACACCCCAGTCAGGGCTAGAACGTGACCCATGTAATTTCCGCAAATCTTAAATTGGTGTACTCCTTCAAGACGTATTATTATTTTATTGTATGCTGTACGTCACACCATAGGATTGCCCAGCTGGCAGTAATGCTGCTATCGCGCGTCGCATGAGCTTTTCTCAAATTACTTGTTTGACGTTTCGCCTCCAGCTTGGAGTTTCGCTCCCAAGACGTTTTGGCCTTTGCCGGGCTTCGTCTTATATAAAAAAATTCCGGATGGACGACAGAGAAGACAACGTGGTCTGTTGGAAAATTGCAACTTCCTGTCTCGACGCCGCTGGGTGAAACGTCAACGGAGCGAAACTTCCGTAATTCGCTGCATGCAACTTTTTTTCTGCGAGATTTCATATTTCGTCTTGCTTCGTTGCTCTAGACGAACGCGCAGGTAATAGGGACAGCGGAAATTATTAGCTGCGCGTCGTATTCATATCACTCGCTTTACGACGTCGACATCAGTAGCCTACGTGACTGACGGACGCAAACTAATGAGCTTGTCTTGTCATATGACGTCCTTTGAAGAAATAAGATACATCGGCGATGCGATAGATTTTTAATGAACACAGTGTAGGCCTATGGCAGGAGCGTAGGTGGCCGAGAGGGCCCGCCCCGGGATCCGGACACCCGGTCAGAGCTAGAACGTGACCCATGTAATTTTCACAAATCCGTCGAGAAAAATATACCGGGTTACCCCCACCCCCACCCACATCCACAAGTAAATGGGACAAGTAGAACATGGGCCTCGGTAGGGAGACGACTTTAGGTCAGAGGAACTCCTATAAAATGACAAGAAATGCCCTCCTGCGATGCAGGTTTGGTTCCAAAGTCTAGCAGTGGGCCTTCGCGTTGCGCGCCATGGGTCGAGCGAACCATTGAAAGGGCGCAAGCGAGCACTGGCGCTATAACCAGCGACCATCAGCCCCAGGTACCTCACCCCAGCCATGGGTGAGTGGCTCTTTCTGATAGATGTCCCCTTCGGTTTGGTTTGGGGGTCAACCAAAAGAAACCCTCTTTGGTGGTGTGACAACCCCCTGTAAAACAACTAAAGAAACTCAGCGTCGTTGGATAAGCGCCGATCCGATCCACCCACATCCCGTCACCCCCTCACACCAACGTCGGCGATGACAGTTACTGGATGACACTAAAATGTAGTAGGGGCCTATATAGTGGGCCGAATTCATTTGACACTCCTTTGGGCATATAAGAGCCAAACCTTTTTCAGCTGTAGGGACCTTCGCCCCTTTTCCCTTGAATGACCTTCCCCACATGGGGCTCTGTCCCTGGACTTCGCTGAGGCAGGAGCCCTTTACAGATTTATGGTGAGGTTGAATCCCCTTAGCGAAAATTAATCGCTACGCCCCAGCTGAATGTGCATGTCTGTTGCTCTTAATCGGTGATTAGGTAGTGTAACGGTTATGACATTGGACTTGCGATTACGAGGTCGTGGGTTCGACTCCCGGTTGGGTCTCTATCAAGCGGTTACTACTTGAATGGGTGACTGTCTGTGGACAGGTAAACCATCTATAGGCCTAGGTATGTAACCAACACCAAGATCAACTCAACCTTCCGTCCCTCCTGACTGGCTGCAGGGATTAGTGGCAGGTGAAGCTTCGTAGCTCTGAGATGGTACGTTGTAGCTGCACGGGCGGATCGTGAAGGAAAGCGGCAAGCCTGGTGACGTCATCGTCAACGCGGCGACACGCGAAAAGGCCGGTATGTAATAAAGGTGTATGGTTGGTTATTCTCAGAGCATATCGTATCATATTTAAAATTTATAGTGCCCTCATATACTTACATGATAAAAAAGCCATGGGTGCATTCAGTAGACCTACGGCGTTCGTACAAAGTACATGCAACCGCTGGTTAAAAAACACTGTAGCCAGTCAAAAACAATGCTAAACGCATCACAGAATTAATATGTTTTTGAGTCAGTATTAATTTTGAAGGCTGCCTCGGATGATGTTCCGTGGATTGAGTCGGGCAGGTGGTTCCACGCGGCCGGACCCGCGTAAGCAAAACCTCGATCGTTCAGCGAACTTGGTATACGCAGCCGCGGTAGAACGTAGTCGGTTGTTTCAGTGGAACGTATTCTATTCGTATTTGTCTTGTGTTCGAACTGCTTGTTATTGGACTGATGATCACCAAGTAATATTTCATAATCTGTCTCCACATGTGATGGCAGGTATGATTGTGCTGGGGTCGCGTGGTCTGGGCCGACTCAGGCGCACGTTTACATCGAGCGTCAGTGATCACGTGCTACATCGAGCCAAGTGCCCCGTCATAATCTGCCGAGCTGCAGCCAGTGGCGATGCAACCATTAGCAATGGCAACAACAGCAACACTGATCTATGACATATTCTAATCTTTGACTGCCCAGAAATTATAGAGAGGAATTGCCCCAGCCCCCCCTTACGGCCACGATGTCAGTAAATGGCACAGCACAGCAGACTGCATGTTGTGTGCTACATTCATTCAGTCATCACCATCGTCGTCGTCGTCATCACTGGCAGGTCGTTCGTTCTCTTTACCGGAGGCGGTGTGTCGGTTGTATCTGGTCTAGCTCCAGCATCTTCTCACCGAGCGCAGCCATCTCCTGCTCCAGTCATCAATCCGCTAGTCAGCTCATTGCACCACTCGCTCACGTCACTGACGCCGAAACAGGCCTAACAATTAGGAATTTGGGACAGAGCTGATCGTGAGGCCGCCCGGCGCCCGACTCCGACTGAAAGAAATCGGAGCTCATAAGACGCGCCACAGCATCGATTAACAGTAACTATGGTACAGTTCTTTTTTCAAATATGCGTCGCAGCATGAGATCGCGAAAAATTCACCAAAACGCGTTATTTTTTATTTCAAGGTCGTTCAAGGACATCAGTGTTGTTACTCCAGATGGGCCCAGAAAGCTCTCGTCAGCAGTGCTTGTTATGTAGGGTGTAGGCTACACCTCTTAATTGACACCTCGTTTGTGTGGAATCCCCCCAGCGGCACAAATTTAGTCACAAAAAAACTAGAAACTACGCTATCATACGGTGTAGGCCTACCAAGACGTGACACTAGGACAGACAGACATGCAGAAGATAGGTAGTATGCACATGTGTTGTGCTGTCGCACGTAAAAATTTACTGGACCACTGTCATGTTGCCCATATTTTACAGCATCTTGTGATGCAGTGACTCTTGGTCCCTGATCCGAGTTTTATACGTCATAAGGAAACTGGATGCTGTCATTTTGTCTGATTGTAAGCTTCACTTTTAAGCTTTAGTTTTAAGGCCAAATGCAGCGGGCCAAACTACAGCTCTGTATCGTTCAACCTCCATGGTCCTGATGCCCATAACCGGTTCCTTTCCCTCTGTGACAGTTCCACATTGAGCTGCTTAGACTCTACAGATACACAAGCATTAGGTCAGCCACAGCATTCCTCCTCACGAAACAACCAAGACCCAAAGCTGCCAACTTGCCAAGGGTAATTACGAATTATTAACGTGAACTGACAGTCATTGGTCAACAAAAAGCGAGCTTTTGATAATCTGCTAGATAGCTGTAGACCAGACATTATAATTGCAACGGAGACATGGTTTCAGTTCACAGAGAAATCCTAGACTCGGAATACTTTAACCTTGACCATTTCACAGTACTGCATAACTGATAATGTTGGTGGGGTGACATAGTTGCTGTAAACAAGGATTTTGACAGCACCAGGGAAGAAGATCTTGAGAACGAGAAAACTGAGATGGTGTGGACAAAAACTGTCACGATAAATGCCAGGAATCTCAGCCTTTAAAACACTTATACCTTTTCCCAGTTTTATTCATGTCAGTGGGCAAAGTAGTGTTATTTATCATACTACACATTGGCAAATTACTCATGCAAGGCAATTTTCTTGAAATACAATCAACACACGTAAAAGCGTAAATACTAGCCAATGCAGCGTTTTAATATAACAACAATGAACTAAAGAATCGGCATGGTAAAATCAGTCACATTTGTCGGTGATGCAGTCCTCATGACCAATCACACAAAGTCTTGTTTACATAATCACTGACATTTATACAATTCCTTGTGTGCAGTAGTCAATTATTTACCAGCATCACATTCAGCATATTTTTAGTCCGAGTGCAGTGCATCGAGGAGAGAACAACAAAACACCTTATCTGTTGCTGACGACATTTCAAGAACATCAAAACAAACTTTCTACATGATGCTTTTACAGTTCGTTAATAAAAGTAACATACGCATTCCCTTGCTGTATTTTATTTTGTAACTAGAAAGCAGTCAGAGCCCGCACACCTCCGCCAAGTTTGTGCCATTCCTGACATACCCTCAAAATTTCAGAAAGATCCGTCCATAACTTTTTGAGTTATCTTGCTAACACACAGACAAACAGACAAACAAAGTCTGGAAAAAAACATTACCTCCTTGGCGGAGGTAACAAAATAAATAACTGAACATTTTTTTTTTCTTTTGCATTAAATTAATTTTTGAAAAACTTTGTGGTTAGGACTTTTTGATAGAAAACTGTTTTGCCATTGTCCTCTGTATATTCAAAAAGTGATCAGTGTGGTCAGATAAGACTTGACCATGTTCAACTGAAAATGCACAACAGAAAAAAACAACATGTCGTTTCATACGGATTTTTCCGGAAGACTGAGACAAACTCTATTTCAGCTCTAGTCTATATGATCCTATTATTGCCAGCAGCAGTGTTATTCATGGCTTAAAAAGTAGTTGGGGCAGAAATTTTCAGTTTTCCAACAGACACTGCAGATTTTCGAGAGAGAAAATCATGGGTACTCAAAATTTCAAATTTGCCGCTAAATTTTGGACAAAAACTTTCAAACCAAAAATTTTTTGTGACAATCTTACAACAGCCCAAAATTTAAGAGAGTGAGCAATTGCCATGCCAAGACGCCACTGACTGTCAGTTTACAAAAACGAACAAGAACAATGCGGTAATCAAAAATTTCACCGTAAACTTGTACAGTTTGCAGTTATGCATACAAACTATCCTTAATAGCAAAATTGCATCGACCATTTTACTAAGTCAGGACAGTAACTATTTGCCTGTAAAAGTAAAATTCTAACAAATTTGGCTTTTCTGTGAAATTCAGTCTTAAGATGATTGTAAGTATGAAGATTGTGTTAAGATTATCTTAAGATCTTCAGTGAATTGGGCCACCGGCCTGGTCATCATCGAAACTTCATGCTTCAAATCTGTTGATCACAGGCTTGCTGGAACAGAACATGGCCATCTAAATGCTATAACGATGATGACAATGATGACGACGAGTAAAAATCCTAGTAGCAGTTGTGCCAGTGGCATCATGGCAAAGAAGTCAGGGGTGGGATTTTGGGGTATTAGAAAATTGTTCAAAAATCTTGTCCAAAAATGCAAAATTTAGAGCTGAAAACCAGATTTTGGACAAAATTAGAAGCAAAATTGAAATCTCGAACAGTCATGATCTTTTCTGTCATAAATTTGCAGGTGTCAGTCACAATTCTGCTGGTAACTTGCTAAAATTGCAGTGTCTGTATGAAAAATTGCAACATCCTGCCCTGCCTACTTTTTTAAACCCACGACACCAATCAGTTGTGCATTAGACACATATCACAGGCAGCATTGAAGTCTCTGTACCCTGTAGATGAACCAATCACCATGCAAACAGTGATGTATTCACTCTCAGCTGATCATTGGACCATTCATAAATGTCACTTTTATGCTGGGTGAATGTAAATATTGCTTTCTCCACAGAGACGAAACTCTGGAATGGACCGGCTGACTCGGCCCATAGTCCGTATGTATTCTGCATACAAACATCCATCAGCAGAAACGACTATATTCAAGTAGCATAATGCACAACTAACCATACTCCCCCGTCAACAGTGGCATCGTAGCAAGGGGTGGAGAAAATGCCCTCCCCCAATTTTTGGCTGTTAGAAAATCTTCTTGTTAAAAATATCATCTAAAAATGATAAAATTAGGGCCAAAACAACCCACTTTTTCGGTAAATTTAAGGTCCAAAAAGAAATTTTGAAGCTGTGAACACCCATAATCTCCTCCTATCAGAAATATGTAACTGTCCAATGAAATTATGCCATAAATTTGAGGTGTCTATCAAAAAATGGCAACTTCCTGCCATGCCTATTTTTTAACCATGATGCCATGCCTGTTAAACTGGTGATCTTGCAATGAATAGGCGTAGCTTCTTACTGACAATTTAACCAGCTGGATAACCATTTAGTCAACATTAGATGAAACTGTGCAAATTTTGTTCTGGCAGACACTTGACAGCTTTTCTGATACTGCGATTAAAAAAGTTAGTTTCTTGGAAACAAGTGTTAATCGCACATGCTGCAGACAATTTGCAATAATGTGATTATTATATATCCCACCACACCATGAATGCGTCTTCACAATTCCTTGTGAAATATAAATGTCAGAAAAAACTAACAGTAATAACAAACATTTTGGTAAACAAAGAACACTTCAGACCAACATTGCAGTGAATGATTCGTATGACACTGGACTGTGTTACACCCATACAGCCTAGTGTCATACAGACCATTCGCTGCAATGTTGGTCTGAAGTGCTTTTTCAATTCTACCAAAATGTCTGTTTTGTTTGTTATTATCATTACATATGCATATGTTATTTATATCTCACAAGGTAGTGTAGAGTCGCATTCATGGTGTGGTGGGACCATGGGATATATAATAATCACATTATTGCAAATTGTCCACAGAGTGTGCAGGTGAAAGAATTTTAAAAATCGGTCAATAACTGGAAAAGATACAGCAAAGTGCCACATTTTTTATTGGGCCACCCTGTAAATTTCAGCGATTGTAGAATTACTTTTTAATGGTGATAATTTTTACACATCCATTGAAAAAAATATACAAATGCAGAGTGGTACAAAAAAGTGGACCAGTGCATTTTTGTTGCTTTATGGGTCACAAAAGCAGATTAGGCAGGAAGCTGCAAATTTCCAACATAGAAGATTAACGGTGCTTAAATTTCGATTCGGGCTCTAAATTTCCCTCAAATGGGAGTTTTCAGTCTCAAATTCTGCATTTTTGCAGGAAATTTTTGGCAAGAAAGACTTTTGGACAATTTTCTGACAGCCAAAAATTTAGGGGGCTACCCAACCCTGCAACGATGCTACTGTTCATACAGTGTATATCCATTATCCCACATGTGAAAAGAAAAGTAATATGTCAACAGTGATTGCTTATCTGACTACCGATAATCAAAACAAGAAATTTGAGCAATGCTCACGTAACGCGCGACAGCGACATAAACTATAATTTGTGTTGAATAAAATTTTGTGTTGTAAGCCCTAGTGCGTGCCTGCTTCCCGACGTTGCTCCGTAATTAGATTCTTAGTGATGCTTGCGGACAGAACTATAGTTTACTGTCTAGGCGTAGAGTTTTTCGATATGCCAATTGCCATGGTCGTCGTCAATGTTTGTACTAGATCTTCCGTTGCCTATTGAGGTTTTTGTGTATCTTTGCCTAATAATTAGATCTACGCTATGACTGATTAGTATGCGGATGGGTAGGAAAAACTTAATATGAATGCATTGACACGTGTTAGTTCTACACTACACATCCACACAGACACATGCGGTAATAGTCCCAATAGTCCTGGAAATGATTTTTGACAAATTAAGTTTTGCTGCACATTTTGTTGTCATAGGTTCCATGATTATTTTCTTACTGTTTGGTCTGTAAGATGATAATGTCAAAATATTATCCCTTTTGAAAAGGTCCAACAATGAAAAATTCACTAAAAACCTCTTTTTGAGAGGTTCAAGATCATTCAAGGTCATCGATGTTGATAAATTTAAAAAGCCTGTCACTAGTGCTTGTTATGATAAGCAGCATGTATGTACCTATCTGCAACCATTTTCCCGCTATACGAGATAATTGCTCTAAAATAACCACTTTTTAGGGGGGTAGCTGTCTTTGACGCCCGCCTGCGCCGGCCTCCTTGAACCTAGGGGGTCGGGACTTGGAGTGCTAAAATCTACGTTGAATGCTGAAAATTTCATATGCAGGTTGTCCTGGTCTATCTCCAGCCATTTCGTCGCAATTCAGTGTTGAAATGTGCGCTGCACCTAAAAATTGCGAAAAATTCACTAAAAACCTCTTTTTGAGGGGTTCAAGGTCGTTGAAGGTCATCGATGTTGATAAATCCCAAAAGCCTGTCACCGGTGCTTGCTATGATAAGCAGCATGTATGTACCTATCTGCAACCGTTTTCACGTTATTCGAGCCAATAACGGCAAAATGACGTCTTTTTAAGGGGGCACCCCTCTTTGACGCCCTTGTTCGAGGGGAACCCCTGCACCCAGGGGCACGAAATTTTGTCACGATAAACTAGAGACTTGGGGCAGCTCACAGTGAAGATTTCGTGATCCTAGCTTGCACCGTTTTGATACAGATCACGAGTGTGACAGACGGACAGACGGACAGACGGACAGACAGACGGACGGACGCCCAGACGATGGCTAAGACGCGCGAAGCATTCTGCTTTCGCGCGTAAAAAGGTGGTGTAGTTTTTCTACACATATAGTTTTATTGAATCATTTTTATTTTTTTGCACTGCAGAAAAACTTCGTCTGTTGTCTACTTCACGATGGGTTGTGGTGCGTCGCGTTCCAACGTCGAAGTGTTCACCGACCCAACGTACGTAGACATCAGTCGTCAGTGGGACCGGGCGTGGAAGACTGCTGAAACGCCGAAGGTCGGTGCTATGGAAAAGAAGCTTGTTGTCAAGCGACGTGGCTGGAAAACTGTCCGAATATTCGTGTCATCGACGTTCAGGAATTTTCATCAGGAACGAGAGTGTCTTGTAAAAAAGATCAGAAGACATGCAAACATGTCGGTTTTGTTCATTTATTTATTGCGATTATCGTGTCATTAGTACACAGAATATGCCATACATTACAGAGGTAATAAAAAGTAAAACATAACAAAATACCAGAGTAATAAGTGTTGTGTGTGTGCAGTAAAGGCTGGGTCACGCGCTGAATCGCTTGTCGTTTTACTACTTTTACATGGGGCTCTGCAGTGGCACCGACCAGTTGACCCAATCCGACAGTCGTACCAAAGCAACTGAAGCTGTCGACGAAGCTATCACCATCTTCCACGAGGTTCGACACCGCATCATCTTTGAATCGTCCCGTAGGCTGAAACAGTAACTTATCAGCTAGCCTACAAGATATCACTCAGCATTGAATTCAAATGTTATTCATTGGTTTGTTGAAATTTTGACAACTGCAGTTGCTTTTATTGGAACGATTTCTGTTCTCCGTAAGATGCCACCATGGTGAACCAATTGTCATAGATATGAGGAAGTTATAGCAAGTACCACTATATACATCGTGTCCAGAAAAAAATAAATCCCTACAAATTGTACAATAGAAATGTCAAAGCTGAACGAATTTGAATAGAATTTTGTACGCTTAATTTACAATGTATTGCTGAAGCGATCATTAGATTTCGTTCAAAAATGTTGCTTTTTAGCGGAGTTATTAATTGTTGAATGTACGAAATGTTATTTAGATTCGGTCAGATTTGACATTTCTATTGTACAATGTTTAAGGGTTTACTTTTTTTCTGGACACAGTGTAAGCCGTTTGTGTCGGATCCGTTGTATTTGCTAGGCAGCGGCACTCTTTTCAACGGAGGTATGAGATATCTTGTCGCTTCTAGTATCTGTATGGTGTGTTTCAGTTGAACGATGAAGGTAAGGTGGCGGACTGTATGACAACAAAGGGCGTTGCCTACGGCCAGGCGTGCTCCGAACAATTCAAGGTCTTTCACATCTACATGTAAAACATTGTCGTACTTAGTAGCACTGCAGTTACTGGCTGGAATATAGAATAATTATGCAAACTAGAAATTTTGCTTATATTTTACCCGTTTGCCGGTCAGCCGTCCGTGGACGGATCTGTATGAAAGCTAGCTCAAGGGGGTATTCTTGCGGACGTAATCAACTGTAAAATGATGTGTAGAGTGAGGAATTTTTGCCTCTTCTTTTCTGCCTCTTTATGCAGTTATCTTAATAGGTCGTATCAGTGTGTTTGCTCCGTCCGTCTGTCTGTCTGTCTGTCCCATACAGGCTCGTCACTCGATAACGTAACGGCATAGAGAAAACAAAATTGGTGTGAACGTTTCCCAGAACAGAAGTAAAATAATTGTTCTATTTCTAGTTTTGATATGATTTTTACAGATGTACGCAGAGGCGGAGGAGATCCTGTTGCGGGTGACCGGTCGGCTGCACTCGTCCGTTGACCGTCTTTACCTGAACCTCGGTATAGCGCATGAGGAGACCGGCGACTACTACAAGGCTTATGACTGTTTCTACGCCTGCTACGAGGTCTGCCGCGACCTGAACGGCTGCAGCACATCCAGACCCAGAGACCAATCAGCACGCTGAATGAACACATCTATAAACGTATTGCTGCAGAACGCGGCGTGGAAACACCAATATTTTAACACCGAGAGTGAATGATAGGCTTGGTGCTTGTGTGCCGTGTGTCACGAGCAGAGAACGGTCTCTCTCACAGCGCGTACACCATCACCTGACACTGCGGGTCACAGGTTGTCAGCATGTCCAGTGCCTGCGGATCAGCTGAGCCAAAGATATGGAGTCGTTGTGGTTGGGTAGTTGTCGGCCAAGTCTGTACCAGTGTTCTAGTGTTTGTGAAGATTGGTAGCATTTTAGACAGAGACAACTTTGCTGCTCCTATACTGCTGTGACGCTACTGCTCCTGCTGATGATGCTGATGCTGCTACGAATCTTCCAGTCGAAGTGCCTGCATACGCACCTAAACACCGTACAATGACTGCCATACCCCGTTTACACGATCAAGCAAACATCGAGCCAGCTCGTCTAGCCATCTTCATCGTGTAAACGGGGTATTAATAAAACTAATGACAAGTGCAATATTCTGTGTTCACGTACAGTGGCGCAATTGCCTGAGGCAGGGCACCGGTGGGAGTACATGTAGGCCTACCACTGAATTTTCTACTGTTGGCTGACGTCCCCCAAACTTTTTCGCGACAATGCCACAAGAGGCGTCCATGTATACTGACATGCGCTTGTTTGTCCGGCTTTGCCCAGACCCGCTGGGGAACCTTACAGCACTCCACAGACCTAGCCTTATTGGGGAGAGAAGAAAAGATCTAGGAAAAGCAGAGAGTGAGAGAAGGGGAAGGAAAAGAGATGGGGATAAAATGGAGGGGAAGAAAGAAGGAGAGGTTTAGAGGGAAGGGGAAAAGGTGGAGTTAAGGTACCGTCATTTTTCGGAACGAAGTTGCGCTTCTGATGATCAGTGCAATATTCTATGCTTACATGTTAATATTCTATGCACGGGCGCCTACCGACATGATCATTTCGGGCAGGAGACATAGGATACAGGCATGATGCCGTAATAGTTTTCTTGTTGTTTTTTATCTGCTCGATATTAGAATATCACCTGTCCGTCTCACTTTTTACGCGCCAGAGCTATGGCGTGTATTAGCTACGGTAATTCTGTCCGCCTCTCTGTCCGTCTGTCCGTCCTGGTGTCACATCCCGGTACCGTTCAAAAGCCCAGGTGAGATAGAGACTTCGGGTTTGCACTGTATGATAGCCTAGAATCCTTAGTATTTCGGGACAAAATTTCATGCCCCTAGGTCAAGGAAGTCCCCACGAACGAGGGGCAAAAGAGGGGCACCCCCTCTAAAAAGACGTTATTTTACCGGTATTGGCTCGTCTAGCGTAAAAATGGTTGCAGATAGGCACAGACATGCTGCTTATCATAACAAGCACTGGCGACGGGCTTCTTAGGAATGTCAACACCGATGACCTTGAATGACCTTGAACCCCGAAAATAAGGGTTTTTAGTGAATTTTTTGCGATTTTAAACTGCGATGCACATTTCAAGAGTGAATTGCGCCGAAATGGTGGGAGATAAACCAACACAACTTGCATATGAAATTTTCGGCATTAAATGCAGATTACAGCAGTCTAAGTTCCGACCCCCTACGTTCAAGGATGTCTGCACAAGCGGGTGTCAAATAGGTGTGCCCCGTCTAAAAAGTGGTTATTTTTTTTGCTATTGGCTTGTCTATCGTGAAAACGGTTGCAGATAGGCACAGACATGTTGCTTATCATAACAAGCACCAATAACGTGCTTTTTAATGGTATCAACATTGATGACCTTGAATGACCTTGAACCCGAAAATGAGGGTTTTTGTGATTTTTTTTGCGATTTTCGGCTGCAAAACAGTGAATTGCGACGAAACGGGTGTAGATAGACCAAGATTACCAGCTAACAGAAACTGCTATAGGCTCCGGTGCGTTTCATGAGCATTAACTCAGATTTCTTGTTCTAGTCAGAATTGACTTTGCGTGCCATTACATCACCGTTTGTTGTCCAATACTGATCTCAGATGATACTATCGCTAGGCCTATATACTACGTGTACTGTATAAGACTGACATTGTCTTTTGTTTTCTCTGCAACCATGGAAAAATACCTGCTTTTCGTGGACGTTCAGTCATTGTTTTAAATGGAAACGATTAGCATCGTTGCAATAATGTAATAATTCACATCGTAGTTAGACAGTAAATGTAACAAATAATCTACTTAGACAGAAAGACGTAGAGCCTGATGTGCTGGAGCAATGTCCCTTACTCCTAAACCTCTGAAAAATATGATAAAAACAGTCAAACAACGCGCACGCTCATTAAATCGCAAATCGCGTCGTATTTATTTCATCAAATAATCGTAATTTACACAACAATACCGTTAACGTTTGAGCAGCACTGTCCCACGCCATCTGCGATGACGTACGCGCACGTCGCGACTTGTGTTATCAAATACGCACGGCATATATACGCACAGCAAACTACGAACAATACAGTCGCCCCTGCTGGGGCGTCCACTCCCCCCCTTAAGCCACTAGAGTAACCCCTCGTCTATACCTCTTTGCCACCCTCTTGTCTCTTGTCCCCCGTTTCTCTTCCTTATCTTTTGTTCCCTAGGATTTTTTTCTAAATCTACGGGGGTCCGGAGATCTGTTAGTTTCTTTAATCGGATGTGGGTCCCAGGCCTTTTGGGGGCATTCTGGGCGTGAAAACGCATTTGCTAGCAAGCTAGAAAGAAATTCGATATGATTTTGGTCCAAAATTGTACCACTAACCCCGTCAAACGGCTAAAAGCTTTCTCCACACTTCTGTGACGAAACATTCGCTTCGTTCGATATTTACATGGTGTAGACGCCCCTTGAGTCGACCATAACCTGACCCGACCCGACCCGCTCTGATCCGGCGAGGTCGGGTCGGGTCGGGTCTTGGGTCATCGGCGGCGCGTTTTACACGGTCAAGAACTGGAATAACAATGGAACGATGAACAGCATTGTATAACAAGTCGTGTCAAACGAAAACAAAACAAACCGGTAGAGCAGCAAACGCGTCCATTAGCCTACTGTTTGGCCGCACACAAAACTTCGACATTTGCATAAACTATGTTAAAATATGCGCGAGGGTAAATCGTTTTAGTGTAAATAAGAGCACAGCAGCTACAGCTTAACAGCGAATAAAAACAGTTTTGTTGTTTGCCGACAACTGAACAGAAATAAACAATAGGCATATGCAATAAGATGGCACCTGATTGCTAAGGTTTTAGACTTTTATTAGACCGAACTGGAGTAGCCTAGCGAATGTTTCAGTGCTATGCAACTTATGAAAAAATATGAATCAAGTAGTTTTATGCTTTTAATAACTTTACTAAGCTTGTAATAATTCCTCTAAGCCTCGAATTATTTCGGACGGAGGATATGTCGTTGGCACGCGTGACAATGCTACTACGTAGGCTACATAACTGAACGCTTCTCGGGTTTAGAAACGCGACAAATTTTCCTTCCGTAATGACAACCTTAATTAGCCCGCCTGGCAGCATTCGCCACGAGTATTTGCATAGTAAATAAAACACAAAAACTCACAGTAATAATCGTGATAATTTAACCCAAGACGAACAAATCACAGACTCGGAGAACTGTCGGAAAGATTCGTTCCTCATTGGCCATATTCATGCATCTGGTTGCATAATTAACTGCCTGGAGCCTTGCGAAGACTCAAAGGCACGCACAACACAAAACAAACCTATCACGGTAGTTACATGCAGGACTAAATATACAACAAAATAAACATTACCTATAGACGCTTGTTGAAAACTGCTGGTAATACCGGTAATTGCAAAATAAGTCCTATGTTCGTCAGTATACAACCAGTAACTACGATCTTTCAAAGTAGCAAGCACGGGCGTATGATAAAACCTGTCACGTATTCTTGGAGAATCGGTGCATGATACCAACATACTGTACAACCTTGCACGTTGTTAACTTTATACAGGAGAGATTCAACGATATGTTTTCAGTAAACACAAAACACCAAGAAGAAAATGAAAGTTGACAGTAATCTCTCTGTATATAAGAGACTGTGTGTGTGGAAAATCAAACGGTTTAAAATCGGAACAGCAGCGCAACCATCAGTTGAACGTCTAGCATACAGCGCAACAACACGAGAAACCGGTTCCTATGGACTAACTATCACGTGCGAACGATGGACAGCGAGTATAACAGGGGCGTCCGTCCCTCTTATCATTTGTAGCAACTTCACTCTTACTTACTCTTTTCTATTTCCTTCTCCCGTTTGCTGTTTCTGTCTCGGTTTCCCTCCGCTAAATTCAGCTATGAGATATGGGAAAGCGCAGTAAAACAGTCTTTCGCCGTCATTAATTTTGAGACATTCCGGACCCGAAAAAGAGCATCTGTAAAAAAAGTCACAGACGCTAAATTAGGCACGGCAGCCTATGAATACGTTTAAGAAATATTTTGTTGCACCTTGTGTGGTGGGTCTTAAATCATACTATTGCCAACCTCCCACATATAAACGGATGAAAACATTTCCTTTTACTTTTACAATGAAACATTTGCTCCAAGGCTTATGATGGCGCATGGGCGCCCCTGCGTACGAGATCGTATTCACAGTTAAGTTACAGACAGACAGACAGACAGACAGACAGACAGAACAATAGCCTGGCTGACTGTCGATCGGTTGCGCGGAGTATTGCGACATTGCTTTGACGAATGAACGACAACGGAATCATCATGTGCCAAGTAACGGCTGGATTTTAGTCATGTCGAAACATCAACGGAATAAACCAGTGCCGTATGAAGTATGCACGAAGAGGCCTTAAACAGACCGCTGTAATGGAGTCCCCCTACTTGGAAACTGGCCCACTATATCCTAAGAAAATACTTTTCAATATTTAAGTTGTTTGTTTTTTTATTTTTTTTCAAACGGTACTCGTGTATTTTAAACCAAATTAAAGTATTTTGGTGTGCTGTTTTCGCAGATCTAAACTTGTTTTATACAACAATTATTTTTTTCTTTCACGAACTAAGTGGAGGCTCTCTGGTTGTAGAGGCCACAGAGAAACTGCATTGCTCGCCTATTCTTAAATCCGGCCCTGAGAGATGTTTCGACAGAACATTGTCACAATTAATAATAATGTTACCATAACAATAATAATATCAAATTTGTACAGTACATGGTCGAAACTCCAAATATAAAAGTCTAGTCACAACTCCCATCAATCAAAACACATTTTACGTAGTGTCCGTGTGTTGCGAATGAGTAGAAAATCAATTTGGCAAAGAAATACAGAGAATTGCGCACAACAGTGGTGTTGATTGTTGACGTTAGATACAGTTATTTCGACTGCAACTATCTTACAAATTTCCAATAAAACACTGTAATAATTGGCATAAAATAGCAGTTCGGAATGCAAATCAACCAGCGACAGTTCAGCACCGAGATACGCGGAATAACTGTTCGTTTTTTTCATTGGCCTACAACAAACGGTAAGTTCGAACAGCGAGAAATCATCACAGAAAAACATAACGTTCAGTTCACACTTCAGTTCAACGGAAAATTGCAAATAAAACAGAACGTATTTGTACACACACGCAAACACGCAGACTGACAATATGAGAAACGTCGTAACGATACACAGCTCAGCAAGAGTTCGTCTTGTGATGGCTCTGACAGCAAAATAGATGATGAAAACAAAATGCTGATGATGTTGACGCTGACATGCACAAGAACGAGGATTTGTCTCTCAGAGCCAACGAGCACTTTCTCACATTTATTTTAGAATTTGGTCATCCTAATAAGTTGCACTACGACGAGTTTTTCTCGTCTGTCCGTTCGTTTGTTCGCCTGTCCCGCATAGGTCCATAACTCAAAAACGATACGGTGAAAAAACATGGGGTTAATGTCAAAAGTAACCCGTTTGCCAATTATTTTCAGTTCTCAACGGCAGAGGTCAGGGACTGAATTAGGTTTATGCGGATAGCCGCACATAATTCCGGTACTGGGCCGACGTATTTTCCAGTTTATGGCGTATCGCGAGGGATGTTTTTTCTGCATCATTTTAGTAAAAAAATCCTGCAGTCGAAGATGGTCTGGAATTATTCGAGGACGATAAGAGATTGCAACTCGAAGATGAAGCGCGCTTTATGACTGATCGGATGTTGTACTGATGTAGCGTCACATTGAGACGTTCTCCTTCAACGCCGAGTGTAGACTCAGTCCACGCCGGTCGATCTCTTGGTTCTTCTGCCTTGGTCGACGCCAGACTTGGAGGACCGGCGGCCAGGTCGGGTGTTGTTTGTGACTACGGCCGCTGGCCGCTCGGGTTGGTGGGTGGTGTTAAGTCAGCTGTGATCACGTGAGGTACTGTCGAGGATGTGACGTGGCGGCGGCCGAGAAGACGTTGTTGGCGATGACGCTGGGTGATGTGGTTGAACGCTTTGACGGGGACCGACTATCACTGACTGGCGGCGGCGCGCCGGTTGTTGTCTGGCGGTAGAGCAGAGGTGATGAAGGATCGACTAGCGAGCCTGCGAGTACTGACGACTCCGCGCTCTGTCGTCATACAACGCACAAAAGGACAGCAACGTTTATCCAGCGCTATTTACATACCAGTCTTCTAGGAGTGAGGAGAAGACTTCCTAAGTCAATATGCTCCACGCAGTGTGTTTATAGTACGCTGTACGTGAGTCTTTGTTCGTTGAAGCTGAGGTCAGTTAGGGTTTTTAACGTATGTCTCTTTTAATACTACTAGCATATCTGCTGAATAAAGATGTATAATATATAAAACTGATAAAACGGTCAACAAAACAATAAAGTACAGTCTACGCTGTTGTGATAGGATCGATCACGCTGCTGAAGTAAACGGCTACATGCCTGGCATAGATGTAAAAAACGTTCCAGGAAAAATTAAAAAAAAACGTTTAAAAACGTTGAATAGAAAACGTTGGCCATAATGTGTTCAACTTCTTGCCTAATGCCTAATTCTGTAAGCGCATGCAGTATACCTGAAATAATAGTTTAGATAAAGAGAACTTGATTTAATTTTAATTCAGCTGTGTTGTCATAAGACAACAGCATTAAACTAACTAAATATGCTAGTTAAAAAAGTTTTATTTAGTATATTTGGACTAACTAAGTAAACTACATCACTAGGCCTATTAATTAGTTTCTGTAATCCCAAAAGTGCTTCACGAAGCTTTTGATGGGATTTTCAATGCACGTTTTTTAAATAAAAAACGTTGAGCAAAATAAAAAAACTTTAAAAACGTTAAAAAACGTTCATGCGGTTCAATCCTCAAGTAGGCTGAGTAGATTGTTTTGGCGCGATTAGCGTACAAGATTTGAACTTGATTACTCGGACAGTCAAGACTTCTTAAATCTGTGACCGTTAACGCAACAAAGCTTTCATCCAACCTTTCAAAAATGAGTTATCTATAATATTTATTTACCTATCCACTCTATTGGAACCGAACCACATTTTGTGTATACACAGCATGTGGTAGACCTAAGTGAACTTGCCTCGTCGCAAGAATGGTCACTGCGCAGCCGTGCCAGCGGAGACCGTGACGGCGCGACGAGCAACATGGATGTCATTAGTCAGTGTCAATTTTGCTTTGATTTTAAATTACCAAGTACACTGTGGTCTAATCGCGTTAAGACGTTTGATGTTAAATATGCCACCTGCGGGGGCAGCTTTGTAGATTATGGCACCAGTGTCAAATAGTGGTTATTGTTAGTA
>Ga0209367_1000433_pt1 | contig 40748 bp, 27 predicted proteins | sample WorMetLIZISLAND2_FD_187412 | JGI IMG/M metagenome (GOLD analysis project Ga0209367, IMG submission 187412) | Marine gutless worms symbiont microbial communities from Max Planck institute for Marine Microbiology, Germany - Olavius geniculatus... ...
CACACCCTAAGTGTGTCACTACACTACCTTGTGAAATGTCAGTGTCTTAAAAATAACAATTAAAACAAGACGACTTTTGTAACAACACATTTTAAAAAATTAACAACAGAAACAACGCGCTTGTTGTCTCGTTATTGTCTAAAAATCACATCTTTACAGTTTTCACATCAAATTTCCAATGTGTCCGTCTTGCTGCTGGACGATGCATCAAAACCGGCGACGCCACTGACCAATGGCGCAATCAACCAAACGCTGCGGCACTTTGCCCCACTCAGCGACAATGGCTTTCTTTAGCTGGTTGACTGTCGTGAATCGTCAACATTGATAGGCCATCCGTTGAAGAGCATTTCGAACAGCATAATCAACTAGATTTAAGTTGGGTTGTTTGGGGGCCACATGCCAGGCTCGATCAACGTTGATCACGCAACAGGTCAGTGGCGTCGCCGGCTTGAGTGCGTCATCTGACATTTCACGAGGTAGTGCAGCGACACACTTGAGGTGTGGTAGGATCTATAGTGACAGTTTCATTACAAATTGTCACCTAATTCTGACAGCGAAAGAATTTTGAAAATCGGTTAATATTTGGTGAAGTTATGAGGTATACAAAAAACTGTGCCATTTTTTGGCCCATCCTGTATATACCTTTTCACGTAAACCTTCATATTCGCCAACACGAATCTGAGGCACAGTTTTTCTATAATCACTCGTGGCCGCCGCTCCGTACAGGTAAACTACAGCGACAGATAAATAGCAGATAACAACAACAAATAGTACAGACAAAAAGCCCAGCTGTCGCTAAAGAGGGCCGACTGTACTGACCATACCCGAAAGCCAACATCCGAGTTCTGATCGCAGAAAGAAGGTGATTTCCTACAGTGACTACAGTACCATATGCGCTATGGTGACGGTGCGATATCAAACGCTACAATCAACCCTAGCATATGACGTGGTAATTCGGCGCACATGGGTGATAGGCAGAAACTTTGCATTCAAAATTGCAGATATACAGAGTGGTCCAAAAAAACGGATACCCAGTTTTATTTTTGGGATAACATTGGTAATTCAGTACCGATTTTAACCATTCTTTCACTGTTACAAGCAGAAATTTATGGCGCGTAAACGTGAAGTTCTTCCACTCACCGCACTTTTATTATGTGACCACATTACCTAGCAAGCCGTTTTTTTGGACCACCCTGTAGACATAGTTGCTATTGTCAGCCTATAGGCCTATAAGAAACTCGTCATCGCCGTATTCAACGGTACTATCGCCGAACCCCTATATGACGTACCGTTTAGCCACAATACTGCACGATTGGCATAGCAGAGTGTAAAATGAACGTTCAAGGTCATAAAAAGTCGATGGTTTCCGTGACATCTAAAAGCGCTTATGCGACTTCCTTTAGTGATCAATAGCAACCTTAACCTTATCTCTCACCGTTTCTGAGATACGGCGACTTATTGGTTGAAAAATGCACATTTTTCATACCCCATCTTTGTTCAACCCCGAATTCGCAAATGTTCCTTTTGTACTAGATTGCTAAGATTTTGCACGCAAAAAAGCTGTGACATCAGGCTATTTGATCATATAATAGGCTTAAGTTTTCTGATACGACATACAGTTTAGCCACAATACATGCATTACACACAGACGACAGACGACGACAGACAGACGACACATCGTACCAAAGACTCGACCTTAATGGTCAAAAAGCAATCCAAAACTAAACATTCGCAGATGCAAAATTTCATGTAGTCAATATCGGCCAACATGCGTATTTAATGCCGAATACACCGATGACCGTCTGACAGATATCATGTAGAGAACGTTAGTTCAACGTAGCCTACCTTTCAGAAAATGTTTAATTCGTTATAATGGAAATCTAGCTGCTGGTGTAATGCCAATGAAATGAGCTAGGCCAAAGCTGCAAAACGCCAGTAATCAATGGGTCAAACAAGTTGCTTAAATGGGACAAGTACAAGGCTCAGAGTGGGAAACTCTCCCCTTGACTTTTTCCCTTCTTTTCCCTCCCCTCCTGATCTTCCTTCCCCTGTTTTCTTTTTCTTCTACTACAACAACTACCAGTAATACAACTACTATACAGTCTTGCATTGTGACAACAACTACAACCAGTGCTACAATACTACTACAACTACTGACAGTGTCCTACCAGGCACATGAAGCTCCATTGCAAGTCGCTCAGCAAACTCCTTAGCACACTCAACGCAGTCTTCCATGGTGGCATTTCGCACCGGAATAAACGGACAGACATCCAACACGCCAATACGAGGATGCTCACCTGATAAACACACACAGCTGAGTGGTTCTTACAATTCGACAGTGGCTTCTGTCCCGTTCCAAAATTGGACACAAGTTCTCCCACACTTTGTGGCTCAAGTCCCTTTCCCTTTCGAGCTTTTTCATAAGGGTGTTGACTGTCCAGTGAAAAACAGGGAGACGTTTTGTTAAGGATGAAGATAGCCAGTAAAAATAAAGACAAAGTTTTGATCTACACCTTTAACAAAACTTCCCCCAAGCTATTTTAACTGGACCAACCAGGTATAGAAATAAAAGCCACTGCAACTAAAAGGGCATTTGGACAGCGCAAACCTGTGCAAAAGTTAACACTGTTAAAATTTGACTTTCTCAGCTGAAAAATTGTAGACCCATTACTCATGCCTTGTTAACCGTTCGTAAAAATGCTTTAAGGCGCGTATAGAGTAACGTAATTGAACTGAATTAAACTGATCCGGTACGTTGTAGTTTTTGACGAACTCCCACTGGCCCAATGGTCATTGGTTGACGCGTACGTGAGCGTAGTCACGTAGGGGCCAACGACGCCGTTAGACAGTGCCTACTGCAGTGCATTACTGCTTGCCCACTGATCAGTTCGTCAAAAACTAAATCATGTCAGTTCAGTTCAGTTCAGTTCGGTTACATCGCCTTTATATATGTACCATGATGACGTCTCATGTCGACAAGTTGTGCAGCAGCGCGGGCGCCATTGAGCGCGCCTTCGACCACAGCCTCCGGCAGACCGACAAACGTGTAGACCGTACGATTAGTTGACAGACCCGGGTCCACATCTAGCAGGTTGCAGCCGTCTGTCGACGCTATAGCATTCGCGATAGCTTCTATCACCTGCGCACGCCACGCGCTTTATTTTGAGTTAAGACCCCATACAGACGGAGAGACAGACGGACAGACGAACAGGCACGATCTATAATGCAGCCTACTAAAACAGCCGCATAATAAATTTAACTAATACAAGAATACACAACATAAAGTATAGACTATATCCGGTTATAATACTGTGATATTTTCTCACCGGACATGTAAATAAAATTAACAAATTCAATCCATGAAATAATTGGCTTTTGAAACCAAACGATAACTCATAAAACAGAGGGACAAACTCGCTGAGTTCTTTGAGAAATACTGTTTTGCGATACGTGAGATTTTGTCATTTTCTTGCAGTCTGAAACTGCTGGGCTACAATAACAGATTGCAAGTCAACAAATTCTGGACTTTGCTGCTGTCATAAAACAGCATGTGCGGGTTAACTGTGTACTGTTTGCAAGACTGTTTACAAGTCTCAACACTCACTCTCCAAGGACTATGGCACTACTAGCTAACCTAGTAACCTGGTCTCTTTATTTGTAAGATAATCAAACGTGAGACTAGAAACATTACGTCAATACAGTGCAGACATACAATGCATGTCCGACTAGACCTGACCTTAAGACCAACCGCAACCTCTGATCTTTTTAAATAAGAACTGGCACATGAGTTATGCCTGCCCTGAAGCAACAGTTGTAGTTTTTTATGCTTTTTGTACTCAGGTTAAAAGCCTGGATAAAAAATACCTGGTACACCAATTCTCGTGAAAAAAAATCGTGACCCCTCCACGAAAAGTCAGAGACACTCATCTCTATTTTAATCAGCACCCAGTTATGCATCTGGACCTTTTAGTTCAAGGCACACGGTGCTTATGGCATGTCCACAACCACTATTGATCAGGAGTTTTTCAACTGGTTGAAGTTTTACCAAACTGTAAAGAAGAAAACTGATATCAGAGAAATAAACAGACCAGCAAAACCTGTAATGTGCCCAGTGGTCTATTAAGATGATTGGATAACGAAACCAAAAAACTGAGTGTTGAATACTCAATTCATAAAGAGGTAGTCATGATAATAATGCACCACAATTTCATATTGTCTTGTAAATACAAACGCCTCCTACTGTATGGTTATTGTGATCTTGATAATCTGACAATGATCGACCCAATCAGGCATTACTGCATGTTCAAACAAGATGCCAATTTGGCATGAGCCTGCCTTGCATAATAAACTACACGACAGCAGTGAAGTAATTATTATGTCTGGGAGTAGGAAGTGGCATCAGATATCAAAAAATAATCAATACCATATTAATAAAATATTTAGCAGTCTGCAACATGCCATCAGTGCACATACTGCTATAACAAAAACTAAGTCAGCTAAGATGCATCATTCATAGTTTCATAAAAAACATTTTTATAAAATTTACTGGCAAAATTTGCACCTGCAGTAAATATGCAACACACATTCTGCAAAAACTCAAACCTTTTAGCAGCTTTGGACATTAGCAACTACATTTCACTACTGAAACTGTTAAATACCAAAATACATCAATGCAAATGGCAATGCTGCATGATGTATTAACGTTCACAGAGTACCAGAATTAATTCTATCCTTATCCCTATCTTTAATCCAGTCGTGCAGTAGGTTTCTAATGCCTCTCTGTTTTTTTATCTGTCCAATATGTACCAGGCCTAATCCTAACCTAACTCTAATTCAGCAATCAATATTCAGCCGAGCAAAGCTATCCAGATATTCCAAATGCAAACCCAGACATCTTCAACATCCAGAGCTAGACCGGAGTTGAGAAAAACTTTCTTAGCAATAGCACATTGTTAATGAGTGGAATAATTATGCTTCATGAGGACGATACTAAATGTCACAAAATAACACATCTAAAGACGTACGTTAGACCATTTAAAATTCAACAGGAGATGTATATAAGCTTCCAGCTTTTATCTCATACTATTGTTGCTATAATTTGTATTTATATAAACACTTTGACTTCATATCAGTGTTGTTCAAGTTCAACACCAGTGTAGTCATTGGGGCACTTGCCCATTACCCTAGGAGATCACAAATGTATGTGCACAGTCTACTCAGTTATTCAAAATGGTGTCCAAAATGCACAAAACACTTCATTTTTTCACACAGTAATTCCAGAACAAATTTTGGGAAGGGGACACAGCCACCTCCCCAGACCTCTCCCATGGTGGGGAGCAGACACCCCTCCTCACATCCCATCCCAGCCACAGGTCCCCCCTACATCTAGATGCTTCCTACGCCACTGAAGTTCACGTAATGCTTTTACCTAACAGTCTGAGGGTGCATATAATTATGTTGAAAGGCAAATCGCTGGTCCAACAGTGCAAAAATGTACAAAAATGCTACTCGATCAAACCTCTTTGCGCTGACCCTCAGAAAAATTCGGCACACACTCGATGATTCTTGCCATCTCCACTGCAGCTGCCCACTCACTCACGTGTGTATTTACGACTCCAATGTTTACCTACGGTCCGTACACTGCGCAGGCTTCGATCTGCAGCCAAAACACGATATATATAAGCTTACTGTCATTCAGCACAACAGCGATCAAAGTCCACCAGCGACACACACGGCTCGGTTGCACAGGCAGCAACAGCACAAACTAAATATCTTCTAGTTTTATGGTTCGAACTACAAAATTCCGCTTGCGATCGGCGTCACTTGGGCGCTAGGCAACACCGGTGACGTCACTGAAGTTAAAGCTGTGCCATTTGACCAATTTGTTACTCAAGTACTCGGATTCGGGTACGCGTTTAAAATTTGGTGCTATAATAAACAAAAACAATCAAATGTACTAACAGTTAGGCATTGCTGTATATCTTTTATCAGTCTTTTTTTGGGGGTCCATGTAAGAGGCTCTTGCAGCCCTTTGTGCCCTTGCTCAAGCCTTTTCATTACTCATTTTGTCAACGTTTTTTAGTATCTGCTTGTCTAAATAAATGATTTGATTTGATTTGTGTTATCATATTGTCACTGATGTACTGATCGGCAAAAAGCCACCAGGCCTACAAAGCCGCAGAAGATGGTAAATGGTAAATAACCTGTGTCCAAAAATCATTGTACTATTTGTCGAATTGCAGCGAGTACCAGCTGCTCATTGTTTACACACAATGGTTGTTTGCTTTGATGTTTGAAATCGGAAATAATTCTTTAATTTATCTCATAAAAGATTCATAAAGTAATGACACAAGTTCTGTGGCCTCCATCACCTAAGCTTTATGCGGATCGATTCTGGCCAGACAGGGTTTGACGCTTAACTATTTTACCATTTTTACGCTGATGTCTCTTTAAAAATCATCTGTATGTTTTCACTACTAGCGGTCCTCAAAGAAACGCAGAAATGGAATAAAATGCTGGATTCATAACTGCTGTCTAGTTTTCATTGAAAGGTAGACTGAACTTTTACTGTATTTGGATTAGCATTGTTTTTTTGCTGTTAATTTCTGTAATCTTTGTCTCCGTGTGAATATGTCAAGTACTGCGTGCAGAGCTGCTTTTAGTATTTGCTGCCGCCAACCGCATGCTCTGTCTTCCCTGTTATTTCATTTCGACCCAATCTTTAATATTTATCATCGTCTGTGGCTTGATAGACCTGATGGTCTTTTGCTGATCACTATGTCAGTGACAATAAGTGATTGTCTCGCCTCTTATATTTCACTCTAAGCCTCTCCCTTAATAATAAGTGAACATTCATATAGTGCATTATCATTTTGAAGAAATCTCTAGTGCACTGTATACGTTATCAGTAGATGTGAAACAGAAAGGATTTAAGACAATGTTTAAAAGAGTTCAGATTAAGTGTGTGATCATTCAGGTACATCAGAAGACCATTCCATGTTGACGGGCCAACAAAAGAGAATGCCTTCTGCCAGCTGTTATGAGTCTGTAGCGGAGAACAGCAAGTTGTCCATATAGCTGAATGCAGATGACAACGGCCAGCCAACGATGAGATCGGCTGGCACATCTCTGACAGATATGGTGGTCCTATTCCATGCAGACACTTGTTCACAAACAATCATGCAGTAATAAATTCATCAATTACGACCATAAAATTGTTTGTACCTCAGCGTTTCGACTTCCACCTTCATCAGGAGAATGAAAACAATAATTTCTTCTTCCGGTTCTTCGCACAGTAAGTCCTGTGCCAAGAAAGCGGTCGTACACGTGGCTGAGTTGGTAGCTGCCTTCTTTATGGTTCATGGCTTGGTGTCCCTCCTTGCGGATGTGAATTGCTTCTTTGATTCATCTGGTGGCTCTGTCAGGTTCCCTGTCGATCACCGACGCATCAGACCAGTTTATCGCATGGTTTTCTTGTAGAGCATGGTCGGTGAGAGCCTATTTGTTGTATTCTGCTGAAGTGCTGGAGCGCTGACTTCTGGTAAAAGTTTGCTTGGTTTTGAACTCCACTTTAGTTCTCTGTTCTTGCAACCTGACACCAAGTTTTCTTCCTGTTTCACCTACGTATGTCTTATCACATCACATCTTATGGAAGTCGAAACGTTGAGATACAAATGTTCAATTTTTGGTCGTAATTGATGAATTTATTACTGTAAAGTTCTTTCGACCTAATGAATCTATTCACAACAAACAATCATGACTTGAACATGACAGCTCAGTTACATCCAGTCAGTGTAGGATATCATGTCGGACGTGTGACAGACGTGGTCGAACTTCCATGTGTTTGTAATGACTCGCACTGCAGAGTTCATTACGCGCTGCAACCAACTTCAACTTCAGTCACACCGCTTTCGGTGTGCTAGCCAACAGACCATTGCAATAGTCACTCTATATACGACTCGTGACAAGTGTATGGACTAGTGTTGCCACAGACTCATCGTTAAGTGACCGTCGAACTTGACACAGCTGATGCAACTGGAAGAAGCACTTAGAGCTGACAGCGGTAACGTGCTTGTTCAGACTCAGATCCAGCGTGATGACCACTCCAAGAAGTCACACAGCGTCTGTGACATCGATCATGTTGTTCCCAAGTCTGCGTGCACTCTCTGGCAGTCGGTTGAGGTTGCTCCCAGTGCTGGTTCACAACCATTCCGTTTTCTCCGTGTTGAATTTGAGGCGGTTGGCGGACATCCAGTGGCTGATTGCTGTCACACAGCGCTTAAGAATTGCAACCGACAGATTTGCGTCATCAGTTCTACAGCTGAGATACAACTGATTGTCCTTTGCTAACAAATTCTAATGCTAACCTCATTCCTTACTCGATATCATTTTTTTTGCAATCTAACAACTTTGCACAGTGTGGATGCCTGTCCATTTAATAAGCCACAATGACATCACACACGACATGACCAGTCACCTGTCATGGAAGCAGCTGTGTATACAGTGGGTACAGGGCAACTCTGCATGCAGTTGAGCTGCTGTCATATGTAAGTGCTGTATAGGAACCATTGTAAAGTAAACAATGCATTTTGCTGAGCACTGTTGAATTAGTAGCAGTTTATAATCAATACAATTTTTTTACTGTTTTAAGTCAAATCATATGTTTTAATCAGGTGTTTTATCACTAAAGCAATTCACAGAACACGTGTTATGGCTTGTTTCAGTTTCAGATCAGTCGTCGTCTTCGACAATTCGGCCAAGAGCTTCTGCACCTGAGACAAAGCAATCGTCACGCCGACCCTGTCCTGAAGGACAATGGACGGCTTGAAGTTGCAAGGTCAAACAAAGATCACAGTCATGTCTTGAGACAGAATACTGGCCACTCAGACAACGTGACTGAAATCAAGATATCTCCGGCTCGTTTTTACAGAGGTGGAAATCAGGACCAGAATGCCGTGCAGCAGATTGTGTGTGACGATGAGATTGTCTTTAAAACATCCAGTAATCAAAAACTTCCACTATGGTATGTCTGATATTCGTGTATTTAGTTTGTATGTATGCATTGCTTGACTCCACTGATTCAACTCTGGAATTGTGCAGTATTCTGCTAATATTGAACTGATAAAACTAACTTAGTTTTTGTATGATTTTGCACTGAACAAACAAACAATCTTGAGTTGGTGGTTTTTGGATTTTATTAAGCTTTTTGTCAGCTTTTGAACGAGTAGTGTGATTTGTTGCTAAATAAATACTGTTTGCTTGATTCTGACTTAGTGATTTAATATCTGTACAAATAATTAGAGTACTGGTAACTAAAATACAAACTTTGTACTAGGCTTAAAAACTACAAACATAATGAAACATTTTGTTATTAGTGGTTCAATAGACTAGTATTGCACTTGAGTTAATGTGGTTTTTTGTTTTTTTTTCCGGTAGGCTCACTCACATAACCCAGTGTCTTTTAGGAGCTATGTATGTACATTATTACAGTCTCAGTTAATTTTTAATACATGTCTTATACACGTATTGGTTTGCATTGATGCTCATATGTTATGCTATACTGTAATAATTATTTAATATTGCTTTATGTTCAATACAGGTCAGATAGTGCCAAGGCCGCTAGTCACATTCCTAGCACCCTCGCCAGACGAGCTCTAAGACATGACATCGAGACAATTTCACCCACTGTTGCCACCCCAGACTCTAAGGATTTTAGCAAGAATGTATTGTCAGCCAAAGCGACCAAGCCAAATGTGCAGGAAGAATTCCATCAGCCTCGAAGTAAGGTCCATCGCAGGAGACTGTCAGTTGCTCGTCGACTGACTGTCCGCAAGCGACGCCGAACAATTTCAAGTGCACTTTCTTACGATGTCACCGTAACAACGGGAGAAGTCTGTGATAACCCCAGTGATGCGGTTCGGAGGATTCGTACCAGGCGAATGTCAGCAGCTGCCGAAGCTGCTGCTTGTGATGATCAAAAGGCTGTGAATCTCACAGCATCAGAGAACGTCGTTGTTAATCCAGACAACCGATCTCGACTCTCATCTATCTCGACTGCGGTCACCGCTGCCACTAGTGTGTCGACAGAAATTGCCGGTTTGTGATTTTCCATCTCTGTGTGCTTCGGCAAAATGGTGTAAATTATTCTGATGTTAAAGGTCCATGGCCACGATCAAACTCACTTGTAAAATTTATGTAGACCTCAATTAGGCATTTCACCTTGCTTGTATAATACGATGATTTCAGCTTTATAAATATATGAAATTAATGCCTGAATATAACGAAAAATGGCGTTACGTTATGCTATAAAATCCCAATCTTGGAAGTGGCTGGAAGTGACGTCACCTCGTGTACCCACTACCCAGTCAGTGTTTACCAATTAATTTTAATATTTTTAATGGCAAAAAGTACTGTTTCGCATGACGACTGCAGCAGTACAAAGGTAGACAATGTGATTTTATAATGCTTATGTTTCTGTGCGTATTTTACGTTGACTACGGGGGTACACGCGGTGACATCATCAGCCTGTCAACATGGCGTCTCGTTTTCTGCATCGTTTTCGTAGATCGTCGATTCCGAATGTATGTTTTTCGTGTTGACAAAATGCTGGGTGCCGATATTAGTGTCAAAATTCTCAGAAAATTGTGCGCTTTTAGGAAAATGGTAAGCTAATTTTGGTGTCCATGGACTTTTAAGAAATGCACATAGTTGTGGATTGAAATTGGAAAACATTGAATGCAATAATTTTTATTTTTCATTTACTGAAAACATGTAAAAATAAGTGAAAATTATGTATAAAATATTTGGACTTAATGTTGGTATCTATGTTGTTGATGAGCTGCTATGGCTATGTTTACATTTGCTTTCACTGCTTTGGTTTGTTACCAGGGCACCAAATTTAATGTGGAAACATTTGGTCTTTAAATCATTGTGTGTTAGAATTATGAATGAATGAATGAAACATATTTGTTGTATTTTATAGCAGCTTGTGAATTAACATACAAGACGAATGTACCGGGCTAAAAGTAAATAAAATGTACATTACAGTTGTGGTTAATTGGTAAATATGTACACAAAAACGATTTGTTATGATGAGCTTTTGCCTTATTGGATAGTTCATACCAATGTGGTCATGTGTTGCAGAACATTATGTAACACATTTGGTGCTGATGATCGATCTTAAGATAATAAAGCAGATGATAAAGTCATCGTACATGCTACAGAGAACTTGATATTTTGTTTGCAAAGCAGTTTTCTTATTTTTGCATGCACTATGCCATGTGTTGATACTGACAATCTAGTACTGAAAACATGTAAAAGTAAGTGAAAATTATGTAGAAAAAGAATATGCTAAATTGTCTTTGTATATTGTGTGTTGTGTGTAATGTACAATGTGTCTCAGAAAACATCCTGGACATTTTTGACTAATTTAAAAACCAGTTATCGGATTTTGATAATTTTTGGTACAGATATTCTTGACACAACTTGCCATCAAATGATCATTTAGTTTCCCACCTCATCTAATGTATGCTTCTGCACTACCTAGGGAAAGCAGATCAAGCGAAATATGTGTTGAAATAAACAGAAAACCTGAAAAAACATCGCTGGCATTATCGATCGTAACTTAAATGAAGATTAGCAGATTTTAATAATTTTTGGCAGAAATATTTCTGAATCAACTGGCTATTAAATAAGTGTTTTAGTTTCTATCTCGTCCAACGTTTGCTTTTGCACTACTTGGGGAAATCAGACCAAGCATAATACACATTAAAATGAATGAAAAAACATTGATAAATTTCATCTATCGTAATCTGTGAGCCCCAACAGCCAGTCTATTTCAAGGTTTAACTGTCATGCAGCAGTGTGTTTACCAGATGAAGTTTAGGAATGTTTGTGAAGTCAAGAAGTGACTAGTACAGCCTGGATTGGTATGGAGCAGAACTTTATCGATGCTGCTGTCAATGAATGGAGAAAGTGTCTCCTTGCCTGTGTTCGCATAGTGGGCCAACACTTCAAGCAGTTTTACTGTAGGCAGTTGAAAAATGGACAACTGGATGAAATGTCAGCCACAGTGTCAGAAATGTGAACAAAATGTGTTTTTACGTGTTATGTTAATTAAGCAATCATATCGCATTGGATAAAAAGTGATATTTCACTGGTTGTGTTTTCCCCAGGTAGTGCAGAAGTAAACGTTGGGTGAGGTGGGAAACTGAATGGTCATTTGATGACAAGTTGTGTCGGGAGTTCTCGTGCCAAAAATTGCCAAAATCTGATAATTGGTTTTCAAGTTACAGTCGAAAATGTCGGGGATGTTTTTTTGAGACGGAGTGTATATATTTGTCTGTTTCAGTTCCAGGGTGGCGTATTGTTGATGTTACTCGAAGATATGTGATGGAAGGAACAGAGGTGCAGTGACGGTCTCTATTAACTTTTTAACATATTTACGCTGTGTCCGGAAAAAAGAGTCTACACTTTTTTCTGAATAACTTCAACAAATTTAAACTTGCTTTCATAATTTTTGGCAGGCATTATTACGATGATTTGCAGTGAAAGCATTTGAAACTTATTTTAAAAATTTATTTTTCATTAACTATATAGCTAATTTAATCGTGACGTCATGGAAAATGACATTTTTTGCAGAAATATAATGTTCAAATGAGCCTCTGCAATATGAAAACTGGAAAAATTATGAAAGAAAATTGCAGTAAAAAACTTCAGAGTTATTTGGCATAGAAATAAATTGCTTTTTTCAAAATTTTTAACTCATTTTTGCTTTTTGCCATGTTAAAGTATGGCCGTCACGTGCAGTACGGGAACGTCGTTGTGCAGTAGTCGTTATAAGCAGGCAGCGTCATTTCTACAGCATGCGTTTGTGTCGCGATACTGTACATTTGTAATAAAGTTGTTGACTCAAAAGTTGGTTAACAGCGAGTTTTGTCACTGTTGATGACAACTAAGACAGCTACAGCTTAAAAAACCTATTTTTTGCATTTCTGTTTATTTTGGTTTGGAGTAAAGTAAGAAAACGAAGAGTAAAGTGGCGTCAGTATTCGGGCAAAGTGGACTATCAGTATATTGTCGGTTGCATGTTGCTTTTTTAACCTATTTTCATAATTTTAGGCACGAGTCGTCCTGAGTATTCACTTTATTAAACTGTTGACATATTTTCTTTTTATATTGCCATGTCACTACGTAGAGCTGACATAATTATAACGTCATCAAAAAGTGCTGTTTCTATTTTATCAGAGGTGAAAAAGCTAACAGTGTTTCGGTTAATATCTTTAACAAAAATTAAACATATGTTTTGAAAAACCGTAGACTTTTTTTCTAGACACGGTGTAGATATAACTATCGTTTTGTCATCAGTTAGGCTTGTAGTCACTTCAGCAATGGGACCCTGTTGGAGTTTACTTGACCCCTCTGATGTTGTGTACTGGATAGCCTGCAATGCAGACATTTTTTTTTTGACTGTTCTGAACTGTGTCTAGTCATAACCACTATAATCATCTCCAAGCTGGCCTAGCTAACCAGCCGTAAATATATGGTTAGAGGACTGGGGCCAAACTTTGGAAAAACTGAAGGAAAATTTGATTAGTTAAATAGAAATAGACTGCTCAAAGTTGCAGCTAGCGATATTTGTATCAGTAGGTTTAATAGTAGTATATCAGTAGTGGTATTAGTCGTGGTCGCTACAGCAGTGGTGGTTTATTCAAAAGAGAATTTAATTGGGAAAGCTCTTTTGATGTTAACAGTTAAAGTTAAAGGTTAAAGGTCGCACATAGCTCCTAATGAGCGAACCCATCTCAGAGCTACGGAGCGTCACTTGTCATATGGGATCACGCAGTGTTACCTGCCACCCGACAGAGGTGAACGCGCCCAGCTCTAACCCCAGCCTGATAGGCCGGTACTCGATTTACCTACCCCGGAGGGATGGAAGGCTGAGTTGACCTAGGCGGTTGGTTACATCCCGAGATGGTTTACCTGCCCACAGGCAGTCACCCATCGCAGTATTAACCAGGCCCGGCGTACAGTAACTTCGCTGATCGGATCAGACGCGTTACCACTACATTACGCCTACCGCCCAGTAGTTAACAGTAGTTAGATATGATACAGCCACAGACAGTTTTGCATGTGGCCGACTGCATCTTGGCTTTTTTTGATAGCTTCAAGCATCAGCGTAAGATCTACTACTTGAACTTTGCTTTTAATTCATGGATTTACGCATTCACACACTGACGTTCTAATGCGCTGCAGTCCTCTTTTGTTGTAAATGGCGCACTGTAAGTTTTTATAATGATGTTGCTGGCTGCAGGACCTGACGGATGAAGCGTACGAAAAGCGTCACCAGCGCCTAGAGGTGGACGAAAAACGGCGTAAACGTTGGGACCTACAGCGCCAGCGTGAGCTAAGTGTCTATGAACATCTTCGACGTGACGACCCTCAGGCAAACGGCACACACAGCACTACCAGATCTCTTTCACATTGCAGCTCATCTCCCGATGTTGATGATGGTAACGTAATCTGTTAAGATTCCCTTGCTTTTTCATTGATTTTGGGTTTGGCAGAGTTGTCTTATCTTTTTTAAAGTTACTTGCATCTTTATGTAAATATTCTGTGGTGCCAGTTGGCTATACAATGTGCTGATCTGTGGTTAGGAATTTACTTGGACTTTTGCCGGTTATGAGCTCCGCAACTTGTTGTTGATTCATCTCAGCATTTCATGTATGACTTTGGTAGTCTAGTGATCTAGTGATGTCACTCGTTTGACTTCCGCCTGGTGCACTGCACTGCCAGATAACAACTCTGGGCAAGTTGTTCACACGCATGTGCCTCTGTCACCAAACAGTATAATTTGGTACCAGGCTAACCACCATAGTTGGTGGCGTGGCGTAGTTGGTAACGCGTCTCGGATGAAACGAAGTTACTCTACGCCGGGCCCGGTTAGTACTTAGATGGGTAACTGTCTACAGTACGGAGCCAGCCAGCTAGGTCGACTCAGCCTTCTACCCTTTGTGGGATGGTAAAATGAGTACTGGCGGTGGTCAAGGCCATCGCTAGGGAAGAACTGCGAGTTCTGCGCAACAGTAGGCCCTGTGGCCAGGACTGCAAGCATACCGATCCAGTCGGTCTCTGGCCGACTTGGGCTGTATGCTGGCTTAATTGCGCTCTGCCCTCGCAGGCTCAAAGTGCCATCATGGGGATGAGCTCCCATGCAACGGGTCTAGTTCAGCTTCGCTGCCTAGTACCTATGCGAAATCTTCTTTTCTTCTTTTTCTAACCATAGGAATTTAGCAACAGTATATGGGAGAGGTCTGGCCATCCACCTTTGAAAAGATGAGTTATGTTGGCACTCATTTCCGGCCCAGGGCTTTCAAAACAGATAAGCACCACCCCTCACAGAGCTGCGAGAGGGCACTGTTGAGTGTTGACATATACAACAGTGTGTGCTCTGTTTTGGTGTATGTAGAAATATATATGTGGATGTGAACCGGACTTGAAGGAGTGTTGAGTGTGGACTATTTTGTATTTTGTATGCTCTGTGTAGTTGCTACTTTTATGTTTGTATATTTTTTAGCCATCGGCTATCGTTTTTATTAAACCCGAGTTGAGTTGAGTTGACTATAGGTGGTTTTCTTTTTGCCTTGACTTTGTGTATTCAGTTTTACTCATTTACGTGATGCTTTTATTTTTACAACACGTCAGTATGTACATGTATATTTTTCTGCGGAACAGACTGGTTTCTTTTCTGATGCCTGACCAGTAGTGACAAAACTTTCAAGGAAAAGGGTTGTGACGACATTCTGTTGAGTGGATTTGAACTTAAACTTTCTCAAAAAAGGAGTGGCTATTTAAGAAAAAAACAATAGTAGTGTTATTGGTATTGATAGTGCACTGGAAAATGTCTTGCTACTGCACTCAGATTTGTGGATTTTAGGTTGAAATTTTCCGAAAGAAGGTTGGCAGTTTAAGAAAAAAGCGATGATAGTCGCTGATTGTTTTGTGATTGTGCGAAGAGTTGTGTTTTTTCGAAGACCAAGTAGTTGCGTGGTCATTAGTATGTGCATTAGAGATCTTCTTGAGTATGCGCTATATAAATTTACACTTTACTTACTTACTATGTTAGTTGTATAATTGCAGTGTCATATATTGAGCTGGTCGAAGACAATAATGTGGCGTATGCATTTGGTCACCCAATCCCTCGACTAGCACAGAGGTACATCTCAAACTATTTTACTTTATAGCAGTAACCACGAGGTGCTGTAGTGAATGGTGTAATTTAGCAAACTGTGCACTGTACGGTCAGCGGGTAGCAAAAAATGCAATATACTCCTTCAAACGAAGGGTGTAGTACAAAAATATTTTTCTTTTTTGTGCTGCTGCCATGTTTTTTCTCTGTGTTAATTATTGTCTAACGATATCGGTGAATTAAATATTAATTATTACCGGTGTAATTATGGCTAACAAAGTTATTTCTAAACTACAAAGCAGTCATAGCCCGCAGGTACCTCTGCCAAGGCAAAGCTATTCGCCAGGTGACGTCACCGTCTTCGCTTTGCCAGCGGTTCCCTTATGCCCCCTTTAACGCAATGGTAAGGAAAATTTCAAAGTGATCCAGAATGCAGGATTCCTGCCTGATTGCCCCCCAAATTGAATCACCTGTAGCTTATGCCATGCTCGACATACCCTCAAAATTTCAGAAAGATCTGTCCACAACTTTTCGAGTTATCTTGTGGACTCACAGACAGACAGGCAGACAAAAACCGGCAAAAACATTACCTCCTTGGCGGATTTAAAAATTCATTTGGAGAAGAATCCATTTTGTCTACATCATGACCTAGTGTGTACTTAGTTGAGAACAAACAATGTACAAAAGATCAGTTTATACACTTGTTTATGGCAACATTTAAGGACTTGCACATCAAAAACAGCAAAAATTACAAAAGGTGATATTGCCCTCATCACACTGACTGCATGTTAATGTACTGCTGAATAATATCACCTTTTGTAAATTTTGCTGTTTTCGATGTGCAAGTCCTTAAATGTTGCCGTTAGCAAGTGTATAAACTGATGTTTTGTACATTTATATTTGCTGTTTTATTAGTAAAATAACGTTTTCTTACAGTTGATCAGTTACGGAGTTCATGTGGTTTACATTTAAGACTGGCAGACCAAGATTAAGACCAATGCAGATTGTCTTTGAAATTGATATTGACATGGGATTGAAGTATGCAAAGTCTATGTTGAGTTAGAAGCATGTTTATATACTGGTATTGGGTTGGTGGCCTGGCGTAGCAGTAACGCGTTGTGTCTGATCAGCAAAGTTGCTCTACGCTGGGCTGGGTTAGTACTTGTATGGGTGACTGCCTGCAGGCAGGTAAACCATTTTGGTATATAACCAGCCGCTTAGGTCAACTCAGTCTTTCATCCGTCCAGGGTAGGTAAGTCGAGTACCAGCCTATCTGGCTGGGGTTAAGGCGGGGTGCATCCGTTTGTGTCAGGTGGCAGATAACACTGTGTGATCCCATTACTCTGAACTCTGAAGATGGGCCTCCCATAAATATCTATAACACCCCCACTTCTAACCTTTAATTTGTGCATAATTTCCAGGGATTTCCAGCTGTCGTGGCGGGACTGTCGCAGCAGTTTAAAGCCTCGCCGTCGGCGGCGACGTTCAACCCACTTCACTCAGCCGAAAAAACGCCGTCAGCTGTAATTGAAATGGCAGCCAGGAAGATATTTTCCAGCATGTTCTCTGCTGCTGTCATTCTTTTCATGTTTGTATATGTTTGCTGTGCAGTTGTTGGCAGAGTTTTTATAAGGAATTCTGGACTTTTTGTACCGTTGACTATTTGTACCATTGCTGGTCTATTTGCACCATTTGTGCCATGTACTTTTACTAACTAGTAACTATTGATGCAGCTAAGCACCACATTATTGTCTTTGAGATCACAGTTTTTTGATCACTGGCTAGGATACGCATGTACTTTTCCTAGCTATGGATGCATGTATGTGTGTTAATATAATAATAATAATAATTAATATAATGTTAATATTATAGGATTTGTAGTTTAGGCTTGTGATTGATTTGACTACATCTTGTACTAGATTCCGTCTTTTAAAACTGTTGCTCATTTTGGGGCAGATTCTGACCAGTGTTATTGTTGTATACCTGATAAAAATAAATGGTACAAATAGTCCAATAATGGAACAAATAGTCCATAGTATGAATAGTTTGTCGATGATTTGATTAATACAAGGGTCATCCGATAAAGAAGTTTACAAAATGGCGCCACTCCATTAATTCTTAAAACAGGAAAAATCCCGAATATACTTTTTGTAGGAAATTTCTTTTTGAACATATGTGGAAATTTTGTGGATGATGACATCATTATTGTGACGTCAGTCACCTGTTGATAGAACACAGTATGTTTCTGTATTATTTTCCCCACCAGTAATCTAACACCACTAGCAAGTGGCAAAAATGTCATACAGCATACACGAGTGAGAAAAAAGACGAATAAACTTAAATCAATGTCTCCTCTTCAGATGTTAAACATTAGCATTTCACTTCTCAACATACCATCCGAGTTCTTTTAGACATTGTCTTTTTTCACAAAAAAAAACAATCACAGCACGCTTTTTGTTACGGGAAGATTTCAGTGGCAACGTCGCCGTACTTAATGTTTATAAATGACTTCACAGTGTCATCATCGTAATAAAACTCTCAGCTAATACTCAGTGAAAATTCCCGCAAAATGTAATATTTAAGATTTTTCTACTTTAAGGATTAATAAAATGGTGCCATTTTGTAAACTTATTTATTGAACAACCCTCGTACAAGGTACAAAAGGTCCTTTTCTGTTGTCGTTCATTCTATGTTTGTGTATGTTGGTTCTGCAATTGCCAGGCCAGCAGAGTTTCAATGTCTGCCATTGAACTGTGCTCTGCTAGCTGGGGATGCCATTTATATGTGAAGTTACAGCATATATCACGCATTTTGCAAGTCGGCGTATCACGGTTGGTGGTGTAGCGTAGTTGGTAGTGCATTTCGGCTGAAACGAAGTTACTCTACACCGGGCCCGGTTAGTACTGCGATGGGTGACTGCCTGCGGGCAGTTAAACCATCTCGGTGCGAAGCCTGCCAGCTCGGTCGACTCAGCCTTCTACCCTCCATGGGACGGTAAAATGAGTAGTAACTCATTTACATGGGTTACGGAAGGTGGAGACCTTGGTACAGCTGACTGGGGTTGCCAAGCCGGCCACTGCGCCAGCCTGTGTCTGCAGGCTGCACACTGTGGCCGTGCGGCAGGCGGCTCTGGTTAGTGACGAAAGCGCATTAGAGGCGTGCTTGCGACGATGCGCTATACAAATTGACAACCTTTACCTTTAATTGACCTTTACGTGCATTTAATCGTATAAATTCCAAACTTGCGTATGCACGAATGTGCAAAGACTAGCACGTCGTTGCATTTGCAGTCACAGTTTCTGTGCATTTTTCAAAGTCCACTAAATAGTTTTTGCAATTTGTTTTTTGTTTTTTTCTGTAGCTGTTGTGTACATGTGTATAGTGCATATTTTCAATGGCTTCTATCCCTTCAAATCTAGAATCAAAATCGGGCTGAAGTTTTCCTCCCCCACTTTTGGGTCCCTTTCTCTCTCAAGGGGAGAAGTTTTGTTAAGGGTGTAGATTGCTCAGTGAAAATCGGGGTTTTGTTAGGGGTGTAGATCTGATTCAGATGTACACTCTTGTCAAAACTCCGCCCACCTATTTTTCACTGGGTGCAAGCTCCACCCACCAGGCATAATTATAGAAGTCTCTGCATAATTTTGCACATACCAAATTTCGAATGTTCCCACACATATTTTGGATTGGAATGTAGCACATGTTTATTGATGGAAAAGTCTCTGCTGTAAACTGGCATCCCTAACTAGCAACATTAGTGTCCACAGCGTCGCGACCAGTTTGTTTGTTTGTTTTGGGTCATTGTTAGGGACCAACCGAATTCATGGGAAAAAATGCATGATTTCACGGCAGAATTTTTAAAATGTGTCAAATTTCACGGAAAATTCATGGAAAGCGTTTCGGAAATTCATGGATCACACAGACGTTATTTCGAGGTGCTGCGCTAATGCAAACGAAGAAATTTTAGAACAACGAATATTTACTACACTAAGTCAAGACTCGAGACAGTCAATGTCAACTACTTAGTGCTGAAGTGCGAGACGTGGTAAACAGCAACATCCGTACAAAAGCTGCTGATAACACTCTGGAGTTGTCATAAATTAAACTAAAAGTGCTAAAATTCACGAAAAATCACGGATTTCACGGAAATCAGCGTTTTTCATGGAAGAAGGTCAATTTCACGGAAAATGTCACAGCCGTGAAATCGTGAATTAAGTTGGTCCCTAGTCATTGTCTTTTGTGTGTGCTTTAGTGCGTATTGGCTCGACTGTTGTAAGGGCATAACTTGTGAGAAAGGGTTACACAATATAGTTGTATCTGGCAGCATTTATACTTTACTTATGCTGATGCAAGCTCAGATATAGCATCAATGTTATTTATGTTATTATTATTTGCTGTTACCCTCGTTTGTAATTAAACAATGCAGCAAGCAAATGCACTAGCAGTTTTATGGTTTTATGGCCCAAAACAGCTTCAAGGCTACGTTCAGTGCAGGCTGGCTTTAACTCTAAATAAATATCACATGTATATATTGACCAAAAGTTAGGGTAATATTCTGTGACAGAGAACAATAGTCTTATTCGTGGCAGCACGTATTTGATAACATAGTCCTAGCATAATATTTCAGATTTTTAGTATACTACATTACAGTATTTTGCCATTATTCATGTCTACCATTATTTCAATTTAGTGATGCGTACGTGGGCTGCGGCAGTGTTTGGATAGGAGAGTGCTGTTAAGAGTTTGGGGGAATTTTGGGGGAATTCCACAGTGTTTGGGAGTAATCACCCTGCATGTTGACACGAGATGGTTGTGCAAAGCTACCAGGTTTTAGGCACCCGGGCATATACTCCCCCCAAAAAGAAAACCAGTGAGTTTTATTTGGTAAACCCACCCCAACCTTTATATAATTTTAGTTTTTTGTTCCACTAATAATTAAACAGGTTATTTACCTTCATGTTCTTAAAGCTTGAAGCTAAGAAATAGCACATTTTTGGATATTTATTTTATGTTTAGAGTGTCTGGCAGTGCTGATTCTAATAACATAAAACCCGTGAACACCTGGGAAACCTATCAAGTTGGGCTTTTTTACAAAGAAAATCAGGTTCAAACACAAAAGACCCCAAACCAAATTAAACCGAGTTGGGGTATTTTTAGAGCTAGAAACTACACTAGACTTTAACTGTTGATATAATGCTGTCACATTGTTCAGGCATGATTATTATTGTATTTTTGTGGATTATTGTGTAATAATTCGTCGACACATATCTCTGCCACTGCCAACTTTGATACGAGTAGCAAGCAGTTTTCTATACGTATTTTCACGTATGTGATCGTTTGGCTAAATGTGTAACTTATTTGATCTTTTGTTGCATATTTTACATATGCTAACTACAGATATTTTGGACTTTTGGCTGAGAAATAGATCAGACTTATAGTTTATTGCAAGGCCAGTAGATTGTAGAACTTTATGATGGCTGGACAGGATATTTTTTTTTATTTAATATGTCATTGTCTGCGTTCACGAGTTAATCTGTAATTATTATTACCTCCACCAAGGGGGTTATGTTTTTGTCAGAGTTTGTCTGTCTGTCTGTGTGTTAGCAAGATAACTCAAAAAGTTATGGAAGGATATTTCTGAAATTTTGAGGGAATGTCGGGAATGGCAAAAACTACAAGTGATTCAATTTTGGGGGTGATCCGGAAATTTTAGCTAATGCTCACGAGATGCGCGGTTAACATGCTTGGCGGAGGTCTGCGCTCTCCGAGTGCTTTTTTAGTTGTTACTGTATTAAAATGTCTGTCTGTGCCTGTCCAGTAAAATGTGACATCTGAAGTAAAATACAAACGTTTTTATTGATGCTGTGGTCTACACATTGACTGGTGCATTTTGCTGTTTTGTCACAGTATGCAAAAAATTTCCTCCAGTGTTGTTGGAGTACCAGTCGAGTGTGCCAGTAAAGAATTCAGGATCTATGTTTAGATTCAAAATTTGATGACTGAAGTGCTAGGAATTGGTGTGTAGTTAAAAGTTTAGACAAAATACTCTGCCGAAACTCGCCAGATATGTGGCTTACATGCTGCTCTGTAAGCACTGCAAATCTACTGTAAAAATCTGCCACAATTCCACGGATAAATTTTTCCCAATACCTCGTTTTTTACGCGCAACAGCAGGTACTGCTGTAGTGCGTCTTAGCCATCGCAATTATGTCCGTCTGTCTGTCTGTGTAGCCCACAATATCTGGGGTGCGGGGTACGGCCCCATGGCGAGCGCGAGCAGAGCCCCCAGCGGCATGCAGGGGCAGAGCCCTGTTCTGAAGCTGAAGCATTTTTGGTTTTTGAACATTCAATGGAAGACGTGAATTTGCCCACTTTTCTAAAATTGTGAAACGCAAAGAAATCAAATATTTGTGTTATCTTTGCGAAAAATCATGGGTGCCCACAAAATTGAGGGGCCTGGAGCACAACTGGGGGCCTCTGTCAGGGGGTCAAGGGGGCAGAGCCCCCCTAAAGCCGAAGCATTTTTGGCTTTTGGACGTTCAATGGAAGCCATAAATTTACCCACTTTCTAAAGCTTTGATATGCAAAGAAATCAGATATTTGTGTTATCTTTGCAAAAATCACCGGTGGCCACAAAACTGGAGGGGGGAGTGGAGCAAAACTGGCCCGGCCTATAACCGCCACTGGCCGTCTGGCGTATGTAAATACATCGTACCCAATGTCATTTGCTGAGATCGATAAGTTTAGATTTGTTTGCAGTGGGCCTTCAAACATACACCGCCGTCGCGCATTTTCCCTTTGTGTTAGCTGGGCTTTCTTGTTATTGTATATTAATCTCACAAACTGCAAACTGAACACAGATAAAGCTTTTCCAGTTATATTCAAACACTGAAACAACAGAGTTCTCTAGTGCCCGATCACTTACGAGTATAGATTAGCCTACAGACATAGGGCTGCTATCAACTACCATTGCATTCATTGCAAGCAAGCGACATGCTTACATTACATAATATCGGATTAGCAACAATGTCAAATCATTACAATTAATAATACATTGTCAAGTAACAGTGGCATAACTAGTCATATAGGGTACACTATGGCCGAAAAAAATGCTCATGGCCATTTTTGGGGTTATACACAATAAAAGATGACTAAAATCCATAAAATTGTAGTAGTACAGCAATTAATGTGCACCATCAGATGTGCAGAAGCATTTTGTATTTTCAACTATTCTAATTTGGCCACAGAGCTATCATTATTATGCAATAATTCTAATTCTAATAGGCTGCATTACAGGCCTTGCCCGTCTGTTTGTCTGTCCTGTATTATACCGGCTCCTAATTCAGTAACTAAAAGGTACAGTACAACCAAAATTGGTGCGAACGTTCCCCAAGGTAGATTTACAAATTTAGTTGTAAAGTCGGGGATTAGAGAGGCATAGCTCTAGGCAGACGGCTGCATAATATGTTAGCACTGGGCCAACATATTTTCTGCAGTTTAGTCACGCCCACGGAGTCTCAACACTGCTGAGTGAATTAGCAGTTGACATACATGTGAGCAAATGTCAGTTCATAGGAATCGTATCAGCTGCTATAAACCAGAATAAAAACCAAAGAAAACTGTATTCAATAAAATTTCCAGTCAACAACATCAGCACATGAAAATCGACAACGAAAGCTAAGTGCAATTGGCTGCAAACTGAACTCAATAAAATTCTAAAATCAGTACATATAAAATAACAAAAACACCTTGGAATGTGTAGACACCACCTCAAAGAAGTTCTCCCACAACCAATAACGTAAACAAGTTTCAAAAACCTAATTACATGTGCATTTTCAGTGGCTTTGATCGTAAGGCCATACAGTCTTCAAAAAGACTTCAGCAATATCCTGGGCCTTGGCCTAAATTGAAGCAACTGCAGAAAACAGACCAATTAAAGAGAAAAGTAAAACAGTCGGAAAAACTTTGCACTGAGCCCAAATTTACAGAAAAATTGAGAATCTGAACCTGTGGTGTTAGTTAGCAGAATTACGTAAAAAGTTACAGGTGGATTTGGCTGAAATTTCTGAAGTATGTTGGAAGATAAAAACTTGGTGCAACTTAAGAGTAGTCAGATTTAGGTGGTAATCCTGGATCAGCATCTGGATCCAGGACAGGACTCGTTACATTAGGTGAGGTCAAGTTTCGCTAGGACTTAGTCTAAGACTAAAGTCTTGACTTTGGGTTTATCTATGAGCTGGGCTTGACTTTAGTCTTGACTTTCGACTTGACTTTCCTTTCTGGTCGTCCATCTTTTTTCCGTAATAGTCGAATAACTGCATTAATACGATTAGTTAATTAACATTATAGAAGTGTTTTCTGGGCGTATATTAATCAGGTAATGTGTGCAATAGTAATTGGCTTACCTATATGGCCATTTTGTGGATACAAATGGAATTTTGTGCAATATTATCAGCAATGCAAGCCAGCGATGACGTCATGATTTACGCAAGTGTCATCTGCTGAGTTAACATCAGTAAGTAGTAAGTAACAAAACGCCTATTATTTATCAGATGCCACACTTTATTTTACTAGACAAAAAGTAAATATTACGCTCAAATAATAAACTAGAACGTTCGTTTAATCAAGCTAAGACATAATTGTATTCTTTTAACATTGGAAATTGCTAGACGATTTCGGTCTTGACTTTAGGCTAAGACCAAAGTCAAGTCAAGACTTTAGTCTTAGACTAAAGTCTTAGCGAAACTTGACCTCTCCCATTGCTAGCAAACTGAACACAATGCAAACTCAACCAAAAAAAAACCGACACAGCACTCATGAAGGTTTGCGCTGTGCATCTGCCCTTCTAGTTAATAGATGTGTTTCAAGCTAGTGACAAAATGCGGACAGCGACTCAGCCAGCGGCATCGATGGCTAAAAATAGATGAGGCAGGAAGTGAGGGGCCAAACGCTGCAAATTTCCAATGACGGAAATTACGATGGATGGCTGCAAATGTCTGGCAAAGGAGATTATCGGTGCTCAAAGTTTCAATTTTGCCCCTATGCTGCAGATTTTGATTAGATGACAATTTTCGGACAAGAAAATTTTTTTAGGCAATTTTAAACCAAAAATTAATGAAAAGGCGGGGGGGCAATTGTTCCCATGCCACTCAGTTCAGCAGACGTCACGTGTGGCATGGCAAATTGAAAGCAACTCAATTGCATTACTTCAGCCATTTACAGACATTTCATTATCTACATGCATAGCAGTCTCATAATGCGATTAATTAATAGTCATCACAACATGCTCGACCGTTGTTCGTTATCTCATAAACTAACGAACACGTCAGCGGAAGAAAGTTGGAATGGAATTAACGAACGATGTGAATGGTCAAATGTCAGTCTCAGCGCTCTCAATCTGATGGCGCCTGCTGGCCGTGGGTCGGGAGGAAGGAGCGGGGGCAGCCATCTTTCTTCGATCATTCTCATTTTCATCTTCTTCACTTTCTTCTTCCTCTTCACTTTCCTCCTGAAACACCAGATGAAGTAAATAAGCAAAATTTCCAATATCGTTCAGCGTTTATTAAATACTCAACAAATATGCCGTTGAAAAATCTTCTTCCTGTCAGAAAACTGTCATTCACAAATGCAGAACTTGGGGCTAAAAACCCATTTTGCAAAAATTGAGAAACAAAATAGAAATTTTGAGCTGAGTACCCATAACCTTCTCTGTTGGAAATGTAAAGCTGTATGTCGGACTCAAAACAGGGTTTCTACAGGTCTTCTGAAGCAAAATTTCCTGACTTCTCCCTGACTTTACCAGTCATGGAATTACAATTTCCCTGACCTTATCGAAACAATAACCCTATCGCACAAATGTCATAAATGGTACACTATATCATATCGATCTAATTGTGTGTGTGTTTTGTTTGCGACTGCCCATGAGGCAAAATAAAGATATCTATAAGGTAAAAATGCAGTGATAATACAGCCATATGCAAACGAAAGAGTCATTAGTCACGTGGGGGGTTCAGGTGAACACTTTCAGCTTTTGGACGTTCAACGGAAGCCAAATTTTGCCTGCTTTTTAATATTTGGAGATGCAAAAAATCACATATATCTGCTGTCTGCATGATCCAATGTCATTTTCCCTGACTTTTCAAAAATAATATTTTCCCGGACCTTTCCCTGACCACACAAATTCCCTGACTTTTTCCAGTTTTCCCTGACCTGTGGGAACCCTGTTAAAAATGTGCAGTGTCTGTCCAAAAATTACAACTTTCTGCCCCATATTTTTGACCCACAAAGCTGCTGGTAATGAACGAAAATTGATGAGTTTACTGTTTGCAGCTAAACCCATGGGCATATATCCCTACAGAACATGGGAGAAACGTCCCCCCAATATTTGAACCAAGAGACACTATCACAAATGACCCCCAATATTTGAGGAGTAACTTACTTAGTAAATAAGTTACTTAGCAGTAACTTACACATACAACATCTTGGTCCATCGAAAATCATTTAAATTGTTGAAACCAGATGTCATATCGTAAGGCCAAAATGCACAAAGTTCAATTTCAGCTGGGATTGTCATTCCATCCCAGACTCCACTGAGGTAGCTTACAACATTCCCCCAGACACTATAGCTGGACTTCAGAGGTATATTTCTAAGTGGAGCGAATAAAAGGGAAAAAAACAGAGGGGAGAGGCTGATCTCGCCACTGTAATTTCCCCGAACGTGGAAAGAGATCAATGCCTATGGCTGAAGCAGTGACCATTGGCTAATAGAGAACGGATAACAGACCTCTTCAGACTCAGTTTCATCGTCAAGTTCTTCAACCTGAGCCTTGGAAGGCCCAGGATGATTGACGGACTGGACCACGGCTGCCGTTCCGGACTTGGACGTGGTCGTCTTGGTCACGATTGTCCGTGTCACCACTGTGTTGCTTGATGTGCCACCCGACTTCACCACCTAGAGTCAGATCAGATCAAATATGCCTGTGATAAAACAACTAACAAACAGGGGCACAGCCAGGACCAGGAGTTCAAAAATCTGGAGCGTCAGGTCCGGCGCACAAAACTCATACATGTACCATTTTCGTTTCATGCTCCTTTCAATTTCCTTAGTGTCTGGTAGAAAGTATACAGTTTGCAGTCGACAATAAAAGTTAATTTTTAAGGGCCCATTATATCTGTCAAATAGTTGAAGTAAGGATCACAAATGTGTCAGACAATCAGACAAACCACATAAATAGAGCTATTCTGCGTAAAATGTGTGAACTGTAGTACAGACAGCATAGTGTTGGCAACAGAGTTGTGGGTTAAAATAACACGCGGGACAGAAAGTTGCACTTTCTGACTGACACTGCAAATTTTTGAAGGAATTTTGATAGACAGCTGCAAATTTTCTTTAGTAACTTACGGCACTCCACATTTCAATTTCGCCTCAAAAGTTCCCAAAAAATGGGGGGTTTTCAGCTCCAAAAAAGCCTAAATGAAAAATTTCCAACAAAAGGATGATTTTTAGACGGTCCAAAACTTAAAGCAAAGGACGGGGGAGGGCAATTGACCCCCTGTCATGACACCATGAAAAGTTTGCTGATGCATACCTGTGTGGTGGTGGTCTTGCGTACAGAGCTCTGGGTCGGTGCGGGGGGCGAGGGTTCCTCTTCCTCTGATTCTTCCTCTGTCTCCTCTTCCTCGCTGGACTCGCCCGGGGGGCCGGTAGCTGGTAGTGGCGGTGGACTGGGCTCAACATTAGACACAGGACCCCCTCCACCACCGTGTTTAGCTGGAGAACCTGTCTTGCCTGCAGCCTAGACATCACAATCACAATCAAACTATTACTAAGTTATTTTTACAGGGTGCACACAGAACACTGGAAGTGATTTTCTGTGATTTTCTGGGACCTTTTCGTATGTGTTTCTCAGGACCATTTAGACCATAGTCCACTTTCCATGTCTTTTCGTGACCGGGCTATTTAATGAAGTGTTTACCGAACAAGTCAAACTTTTACGATGCGTGGTCGACGGTTGAAGCGATTTGAAGTTACAGATGAAATCAACTGCTTCTTTGATAAAAACAATTACCGTCAGACACTCAAACCACAACTGAAAACTTTGAAAAACAAGTAGCCGAGTGAAACAGATAGATTACTTTGCCAAAGCAACGTATGTAGCCTATGATTTACCATCCTATTCACAGTCGGTGGTGGTAGCATCATCTGCAACTGAGTGTTATTCAAAGTTGCAGATCAAATCAAATCAAATAATTTTTTAAAAAAATCAGACACTTGATCAGACTGCAATTGTACAGTGTTAAATGTCAAAAACAATCAGCTTAGTAAAAACAGAAATTAGGTAACTTAGCTAAGACAATTAAACTATGACTTACCGTCCTACTTGCGGTCGGCGGAGGCGCTGTCTTCTTCGGCTGATTAAAGTTCGACGTTGGAACTGGGACCTTCGGCTTGGGAGCGGTGGCCGGTGGTGGGGCCCGAGAAGGTTCTTCTTCTTCTTCTTCTTCTTCTTCTTCTTCTGACTCTGTCTCTTCCTCTTCCGTTTCCTCCTCCTCAGACTCCAACTCTGGTGGTGGGACTGGTCTGGTCTGAGGCACCGGTTGAGGCTTGGATGGTTTTGGCGCCGGGGCTGGAGGCTGGACTTTCCTTGGTCCATCAGCCGGCTTCCTGCCTGGTCCGTCGACGGGTTTGGGTGGCGGCGGATGTGAGGGAGGCTCAGGTCCTTCATCATCACTTTCTTCTTCTTCTTCTTCTTCTTCTTCTTCTTCGTCCTCTTCCTCGCTGCCTTCCTCAGAGTCCAGCTCTGGTGGCGGAACTGGCCTGTCAATCAACAAATAAAACTATTAGTCAGTAATAATGGTAATGGTAATCATATTTATACATATGCATGTATGCATATGTATATGCATACATATGCAGAACTACAGAGGCCAACCAATGCATTTCTCTACAATCTACAAAACAATGTTTGCGTCTATAATTGATGGTTCGAAGATGTAAACTGCAACAAGCGTTTTCACTAAATCTACCCCTCGTCCTTACCCTAATAGTTAATGGAAAATGTGGAGGAAAGAGTTTGTAAAATGTATAAGAAGGAACCCTAACTTTTGGACTATCAAACCTTCAGATCATCGAGCTGCCCCTCCCCCACAAAAAAATAACCAGTGTAGAAATCAATCAGCCAGTTTTATTTTAAAACACAGCTGCACAAGTGCTGGATTGAAGCCAGTGAAAACTACGGACAAACATGTCGGTTCAAAGCCAACCTGCCAACAGTGTCACAGTTTCCAGACATACTTTGTCATCGACTTGCAGTTTTTAGCCGACCATACTTTAGTAAAGGTCAAGCTGTTGTCATGGATGTCGTCGTATGTCTGTCTGTCCGTGCGTCCGTCTGTCCATCACGGATGTATTGTGGCTAAACGGTGCAAGATAGGGCTTAGGTTGCTATTGATCACTAATAGGAAGTTGCATACTGCCTTTCAAATGACATATAAATTGATGACCTTGGATGACTTTGAAGGGTCATAACGCACTATGGAATGGAATGTTTCAAGCTATTAGTGGCCATATCTCGGAAATGGTGCGAGATAAGGCCTAGGCTGCTATTGATCATTGATAGGCAGTCACATATTGGCTTTCAAGTGAAATGAAAATCATGGACCTTAAAGGTCACTGACAACCAGTACAATCAGCTATCCTAGCAACAGCTGGGCTTCTTGTATTTCTGTGGTTGTTGCTGTTTATACTTAAGCCATGATAATTTTTTATGTAATGTAATTGTAACAAAATGCAACGTATAATTTTTCTAAGCAAGCTTTTTGTCACGCATCCACTACAAATTGTAATAAACTCGCCATATGGCAGAAAACTGAATACGACAAATAACTGGGCTAATTACTGACAGCAAAAATGGGATGAGCAAATTGATACAGAACCTGAGCTGTGGTTTTCCAGCATCTGGTTTAGGCTGCTGTTGCTGAGCGGGCGGCTGTTGCTTCACAACCGCTGGAGGCGAGTCTCTCTTGAGTCGTTGGTCTCGGTCACGCTTAATGTCCTCCTCCTGGAATTGACGAACTTTCTCCGATATCGATCTCAGGATCCTCTCAATGTCTGCACACGATAACATACATGTGTTCATCATTCAGCGGAAAAGCAGAAGCGAATTTACACAGCGCATTTCAGTGCGCAAATTCAAAGTTACCGGTAGTCCGGAATATGTGGTCCCAAAGTTTATATTTCATTAAGAAATCCTATGATGTGATTGCTAGAAAGTGCTAAACAGAAGACATCTAACTCTGTACTAGAAAAGTAATAACATTTTTATGTAGTCTTAAGCCTAATTTAGCTACTTAGTTTGTCTAAAAACTGGGAAAAGTCTTTTTAACATGTGTGATATTTACGAATAATAGTTCTGAAATCTTGATATGGCTGGCACCAACTATCTAGTAATGCCTCTAACCAAGATGACAACAGTCGCCAACAAACTGGGCTTTCCTGGTTGTCAGTGCATAAATGTGGAATGACTTGCCAGACGACGTGACGTCTGCTAAGTCGTTATCCAGCTTCTGTCAGCAAATAAAAAGTTACCTGTTCACCAAATGCTTTCTCTGATCATTTCACCAAACAAATTCCATTCAATCTGTCTCTTGTGAACCTAGCAGTAGCTTCTATTACTTGAACACATGCAAAAAAATTCCTCACTGACTGACTTTAAAATGGCAATTTATTTCGACTGTTACAAATCGACCACTGGCCAGTACCTCGATCTTCTCTCTGGTAAAGCTCCACCATCTCGTACATGAATCCGTTTTTGTCGGTGAAGTTCTGGTTCTTGTCTGCACCGAGAAGCGTATCAACCATCGGCATGTCATTGCCTTCCATTGCCTTGATCAGCGATGTACGACCGTCCGCCATTGGCTTGTCCAGTTTTGCACCTTTCTACACACAACAAATTATAATGTCTTAATTAACTAGAAGTGACCAGAGTTCTCAAACCTCCGCCAAGAATGGTGCTGCCACCTGGCGAAAACAACGAAGTCTCAACAGTTTACATCTCCTAACACTGAAAACACCCGGATGACCCAGAATTTACAATGAACTCCAGCTCCCCAACAAAAACTAATCATTTGACTTGAACATGTAAAATAACCTGGCCCTCCAAAGACTTCACTGAAATTCATTCACGACTGTTTAAAATTATCTCAAAACTTAAACACAAATGAGCTAACACAACAACAGACCAAAGACTCCTCATTCCCTGAAACTTAATAAACCTAAAACTAATTTTTTTCACGTTCACAAAAAAATGGAATTTTTGGAAGTGTAACATAAGCAAACATGTAGGCATACACTGTACTAGCCTAAGATTGCATCGCAAGGGAACAAGTACAGTATGCTATAACGTCTATATATGGAAACAGCAGATGATGCTTCAACAATAAACGTCAACGTTTGTCTCTTGAAACCCGACCACAATACCACACTCAATTCTGATTTGATTGTGGCATTAAATTACACCACAGTGACTTTACAACCCAGCCAATTATTTTGCTGAACCTTAGTACAATATACATGTTCCCCAGACCTAACTGGTATTTCGTAGAAAAAATCTCAAGCCATTATTAGCAGAAAACTGAGAACAAGGATAGCATTTGTACGTACGCTAATGAGATAATCGACAACTTTGGGATTCTTGCAAATGACGGCTACAACGATGGGCGTAGCATTCTTGAAGTATGGGTTCTGCTGTTCTATGTCGGCTCCCGCATTGACGACTGTCTGAACATTGCGCACGTTGTCCGTCCTGCATGCTTCACCCAGCGCAGACCGACCCGCAGGACCGACCTTCTTTATATCTGCGCCTGATCGCGCATCACACATCAGCACAAAATAGGCCATTTACTGCAACAAACTGGTTTAAAAATTAATTTACGTGTTAATATAAAATGATAAGAAAAATCGGTAAGATCAAAATACAGAGATACAATGTTAGAGCTAAAGATGGGGGCCTGATCATGCAAACATATAACCACATTAAACTTACATAATGCAATATAACGTTAAGTCCTTTACAAACCATAAGTCACATATGGCAGCACTGATTTCCGCTTCCTGAGCTCTCCGTTAGACACCAGCTGACACTGGGAGACCACAGAGATGGATGGGTGACTGACTGACTGTGTTTTTAGTATATAAATCAACACAACATAAGACAACACTGTACACAACTCAGCCTTAAATCCCTCCAGGGTAGGTAAATTGAGTACAAGCCTACTTGACTGCAGTTAAAGCGAGGCTGTGTTCACCCGTGTTGGTTGGTGGGTGTGATCTGATATGGCAGTGTCACTTGGTAGCTCTGGGATGTGTTTCCCATAAAGAGCTATAAACTTTCAACCAATCACCAACAATCAAATACTAACAAACACTGGTACAAATAAGCAGTAAAAATGATCGCAAAAGCAATGGCCAAAATGACACATCACAAATATATTCACTTTATCTTATGAAGAAAAAACACAAACAAACACTAAACATAAAATACTAGCTGGCACTAACATACGTACCATGTTTGACAAGCATCTTGATGATCTCTGGGGTGTCGCTGGTGCTGCCTTTGGTAGCTGCTGCGACTGGAGTCAAACCATCGTCACTGATTGGCGCCTGGGCATCTCCAGGTGAACCCAGGGACTTGGGTGCGTTCGTACCCTTCGTTATGTTGAACGTTGCATACGGCTGGTTCACATCGATCTGATCAACACAATGCACGGCACAAATCTACGCTCTGTTTATGCTGCAATGTTTATTCACAAAAAATAAATAAACAACTATGCACCGTAATTTCTGCTTAGGGGACATCTACCCTTTATTAGTTATAAAATTTATTGTCTAATAAAATAGTTTTATCTGCCCGGGTACCACATATTTTGTATGAGTCTATAAATTCCGCTTCAGTCTCCATCCATAACTCTTTTTGTAGCTTTATTCCACAGTAGTCTCTACAGCTTACAGCAGCTATGAAATTACTGTAAAATAAAATAAATGTTACAACATTGCAAATTCACTACAAGTTTCAATGCATTATGATAATAGCACATGGCTTTGGTGGCATAGCAGTAACACATTGTGTTCGATCAATGAAGTTGCTCTATGATGGACCGGGATAGTACTTGAATGGGTGACTGCCTGCGGGCAGGTAAACCATCTTGGTATGTAACCAGCCATCTAAATCAACTCAGCCTTCCATCCCCCAGGGTAGGTAAATCAAGTACCGACCTATCTGGCTGGGGTTAAGGCGGAACACATTCACCTGTGTCGGGTGGCAGGTAACACTGTGTGATCCCATACGGCGGGTGACTCTCCATAGCTCTGAGATGGGTTTACTTTAAAGAGCTATAGCATTTAACCATTAAAGATGAATTTTAACGTTATGCACTATGTAAATTCACGTTTTACTTACATACATTAATATCACTGCAGTGAAACTATATTTTGCTTTGCACCACTGATTTCAGAGCCACTGACTGTCACTTAGCATATGTTAAAAACAACACCTCAGTCGTCCAAATAAACACCAACTGGCTTTACTGTCGTCTAACATTCCTTGGCATTTCTGGGTTTTTTCTAGCCTTGCATACCAACAAACATGACCAACTGTCTGGACCAGTATCAGTGATGGGCAAAATTTAAAATGATATGACATAGTGTCAACATCTTGCTATTAATAACAAACCTTATCATCATCGTCGAGAAGTTCTCGGGTCTTTCTCTTGTCCGGGTGGATGACGGTGACGTCATAGAGGTCAGTGAGTGCAAACAGTTTGAGCAAGTGCTCTGGGTCAGCGCCTGCAGCCAGTAGCTGGGCGGTTGATTCTACATCGCCCATCAGTATTGCCATGTCCAGTGGTGTCATGCCAAACGTTGACTCCGTGTTGTCCACCGGACAGCTGTATAACAAACACAACGTGATTATTGCACTAATAATAATATTAATATTAATAATATCAATAATAATGCAATGTAACTGGGTGGTTAACCCTACTTCTCTCAGCAGTATTGCCATGTCCAACGACGTCATGCCAAAAGTCGACTCTCTGTTGTCCAAAGTAATCTGGCAAAAGGCAGAATTGCTGTAGCAATTTAGTTCATCCAACTAGTGATGATCTGATATAGTGAAAATATCAACATATCGTCTTTGATATCGATATATCGTATCATATCGTCAAAAAAATATTGAACTTTTTGATATATCGCAATATCTTTTACATATTACGATATTTTTGACATATTGTGATATTTTACACCACAAGTTTATATTTTTATTACTGCATTGCCAAAATAACAAGAATAAACGCAAAAAAACGACAAACTAACCGAAGCAAACAAACTATAGTGTCGTAATTTAACAACACTTACGACAGTCAATAGTTAATTTTTCAGTTCAGTGGCACATTTTGGTATCTACGTAAAGCAAACTGCCTTGCTAAACATTCACGTCTTGTTCTTGTGCTTGTATAAAATTTACATACTTATCATTTTAAAATGTCATGTCATTTTAAAATTTATTGATATCGCAATATTATCAAAATATCGTATCGATATTGTGTCGAAATTAAAATCCTTCTATTGAATCATCATTAATCCAACCCCTTCTTTGTACTTGCCAGGTGACAGTATAAGGCTTACGGTTTGGCTAAAATTTGCAATTAAATGTTTAGGCTTGGGGTCACACATCTTATTGGGAGTTATCACTGGACCACACAAGAAGTGTGTCCGCCAAATGGCATCCAAATCAGCTAACAGTGTAAGCAGGGGACCCGCCACCAAATGAGAAAATGTGGTCTCACACCATTCTCACATTGTCGTAACGTTGATTGTGAACTACCAAAATTCAAGGATTTTTGAGACCCTCTTCCACCAAAACTTTCAAGATACTTTTTAGGAACTTGCAAGAACATTTGAAAACCTGAAGCAATATGTGGCCACCTCAAACACACCAAATGCTGTGGTGAGCGATAAAAAGACAAAGTATAGTGAATGATGTGATTGTGTTATATTTTAATAAAATTTTGCATGAACTACTGTTATTTGAGGTAATGTAGATTAGTTCAGGCTGCCATTAGTGCTGATTATGTTTTGCCAGCCCTGTTGTCATAAGCTCTTCTGTAGTTCTACCTGCTTATTCAGTGAAAAAGTATGAATATGAATTTGAGGAAGTCGTGAAATAGGAGTCAGTAGTTTGCTTACCCAGCGTCAAGCAGCTGTCTCATAATTCGTGCACACCTCTCTGCCAGTTTACCGACATCTCGATCGACCTCCGCTGACACTGGAAGCCTGTTTTCTGCCGGTTTAGCTCCAGGCATTTGCGACCCTGGTCCACCGGCGTCTGCCTGTGTACGGCGTGCCTTCTTACCACGCTTGCCGCCACAGGACAGCAGTTTGTCCACCATGCCGGGTTTCTTGGCGTCACGGCTCGCCTGAAGGCGTTCCTCGCGGTAGCGCTGTACTGCGCTGATTCGTCGCTTCATTGCCTCCTGGTCGTCCAACGGCAGCTCTGCAACCCAAGGTCATAAATAGAGAAGTTAAATATTAAGTACTTAAGGCCAAAGTGGTTTCTAGGCCATGACTTTGGCCTCAGCTTCAGACTCAAAACTACGACTAAAGGGGATGTCAGACGAACGACAAAGTCGGCCAACTTTTGTGGGCGTGATTGAGTTGCCCGACAAAATCGGCCGACAAAATCTGTGAACCATGACACACGGCCGATAGTTTTGTCTGCTACTTCATACGTTGTCAGCTAGCACAACAGCCAAATGCAGATCACAAAATAATACTTGCATCACTTTTTTTCTGCGACTAATGAACGAAAATAATAACAAACACAATAAATAATTAAAATAAATATTCATCTTCCGTTGTAAACAAAATCGGGTGATTTTTACATGACACATGACAGATTTTTGTCAGGCGATTTTGTCGGCAGATAAAATCGGCCGATTTTGTCGTTTGTCTGACATCCCCTTAAGCCTCAAGCTTTAAAAGCATTTGGCCTGACCTCAGTTGTAACGTCGTCCAATGACAGCTCTGTAACCAACAGTCACCAAGAAGTTAATCAGTGCAATTGCTGGTGGGGGTAAGGGAAATTGCAATTGCCCCACCCCCTAAATCAGTGCATGTAATTACCCACTGTGAAAGAATATTGGGGAAAAAACTTAAATCACAAATCTATTCTATCAGCACTTCACAGCTGTCTATTAGATATTTGGATAATTGCAAATTCCTGTGCCAAAATTTTTAATCATGTGGTCTAGTGGCCTGTATTGGACTCTAACTTTCATGCCACAGTTCGAATCTTACCACAGGTTATCTGCGAGCAACCTTGAGCAAGTTGCTAACACACTGTGCTCCAGTCAACTCAGCCTCCTACCCTCAGCGTGATGAAAGCTTGCAGGCTACTGAGCGAAAGTCTAGTGTGGCTGATTAGAGTGATGGTGTACGTTTGCTGGCTGAAGACCATGGGGTCCAAGTGTTCATTTATGCAAATCAGCATCAATTCAACATTTCAAGACTGTAAATTGCTACTAGCCATAAGGCTAGTAGCAGCAGTAAGCAGCACTACAGCAAGTACCGGACTTTATCTTCTCGTACCTTTTATAGCAAAATTCAAAGAAATGGAGTTTTCACTTTGATGCTGCAAAAATTTTAAAACTTACTATGTGGTGTATCAAGTTTGTTGCAAGTAGCCGTCATAAACAAGTAAACAAAAAATCTTTTTTCTCTTTTTACCAGCATTGTTAGTTCTGTGTCTTTATCCTTTCTCGGTCTATAGCTGTATATGGACCAAAGTGGTTTGAGTGAAATAGAAAGAATCAATGAGAGCATTATAGTATATAGTGCAGTTTAGACTAAAACTTTAGACTTACCATCTGGTTCATCAAGCTTGTCTCCGATGGCCATCATAAACTTGCCGACAGCTTCAAGCTGAGCATCATCGGGTCGGCTTGATCCAAGCATATCTCTATGAGACAAGCACCATTCCTTGAGCAGCACGTCAATGTCTCGACGATTTAGTCCATACAGCGATGTGCTGCCACGATCGGCTCGCAGCTGCGCCACCTGTAGGCCAATTAAATACACGATTATACAGGTCAACTCAGCCTGGCCATCCTCCTCCATGTGAGGCGCAATGAGTAGCAGCAAAAGCTGGGATGTAAACACTCAAACAGGCACACTGCATGATAATACCAAAATTCAGAGACTTTCGATACCCTATATTAAATGAGATTTCAAAACTTTCAAGACCCTGTTTAGTTCTAGTCACTTGAGTCCCTGACGGCCTACTTGTTTTTCCTATCGCGCATTCCATGCATGAAATAAGTCTAGTAGAGCCAGGCTTACCAAATAGCGGCTAATCTGTAAGCATAATCGCAAAAATGAGATCACAGGATTACAAATTTCTCAATTTCGAAGGCCGGGATTGAGAAATCAATCCTAAGATTGCAAGCACTAATTGGCAGACCTGTGAGCGTTTGCCGACGATGGCCAGGTGCAGTGCAGTATGTCCAAAGTCATTGGTAGAGTAAGGATCAGCTCCCGATTGGATGATGAGCCTGACCAGGTGATCGTTGCCGTAACCAGCGACCAACAGCAGCGCGTTCATGCCCAGCATGTTCTTATGATTCACGTCCACACCAGCCGATAGCAACATCTTCACCACATCTACTGACTTGCTTCCTACACCAGCACAAGAAATTAATATAAGAATAAGCAAAGTGATTTCGTAAAAGGCTAAATCACTCCTCTCATTTGCAGTCGTCACCTGACAGAATGGGATCGCTGGTTTAACTGAAATTTGCAATTACATATTTCGGCTGAGGTGGGGTTGATATCGCAGATCTCCCTCTTCCCTAGGAGTGAGAGATTCCCATCTGACATGATGTGTCATCATTGTACAACATGACTGTTCTTGTCAAATGACATTTAAATCCATGAAACTGTCCAAGCAAGGAGCACGAATGTGAGAAACAAACGATAGACAGAGAAATGACTAGCCTTGTTATACACGGCTCAGATTTCTGCGAATGCACCTTATAACTAGGCTAAGAAATGACTAGAAATAGGTGGAATTGCTTGCACTGCAAGAGCCATATCCTGTTAAAAGACTAAAAAACGTCTAACTCTTTAAACCTACATACAGTGTATGGAGCATCATCTGCCATATGCTATCACAGTGTTATATGGCACCTGACACAGCTAAACGTGTCATACTTTAACTCACAGTTAGGCCAGCTAGATTTACGGTAGACTAAATGGATAAAATGCTAAGTTAAGCGTGATCAACTACAGCAATTTGTTACGTGAGGCAATGGCACCAACGTAAGTCGTGGGACCATAACCTCCACTTTGCCTGCCTCTCTCTGGCTAGCTCCCGATACACTGTATATTGAACATTTAAGTCAATTAAATCTCGTAGCACCTCCAAATGCATATCCGAGCGCAGTGCTGCCCTGTGTGTCAACAGACTTAGCACTGGCGCCCTTATCCAGCAGTGCACGTACAATCTCCGAGTGCCCATGAAATGATGACGTCATTAAAGCCGTGGTCTCCAGCGTCGCAAACGTTGCATTCACTTCAGCACCGTAGTCCAGCAGCATCTGCCAATGTACACAGCACTCAGCACTAGAGTTATAGCATTACTAGGAACATCATGCAATACGGTAAGTGTTCAGAAAAAATTGACCACAATATAGCCTACACTTGCAAGACGAAATAAATAATACACAGCTGTGGAAGAAAACTGCAACAACCAGTAACAGACTGGTTGAAAAAATCTATAGTCTTTTGCAGAGCTAACAGTGAAGAGTGTGACAGCTGGACACACAGACAGACAGACAGACAGACAGTCAAAGGGACGCCTCTGCCATAGCTAGGACAGAACATTTGCATATCAAGATATGCAAATGCCCTGTAATATATTATTTCAACCGACTTGGACATATGCTAAGAAAAAAATCATAACAGTAGGCCTATTGCCAAACAAACACTACAATGGACATCACAAAGCCACTGAAAAAGAAGAAGCACAGAGAACACCTAAAAGAAGAGACTGAGAGAAGAGGTAACAAAATACACCATAAACTGCCTAAAACAGGTAAGTTATTATACAGAAGCTACAGAGAATACCTTAACAAGGCAAAGTCTGTTAAGTGCAGAGGCAACCGCAAATGCCAGTGCAGTCAGGCCAGCATATTGTGGGTCGATGTCTTACAGTAATACGGATAATACCATAAAAAGGTAAAGGTAAAGGTCATCAATTTGTATAGCGCATAGTCGCGAGCATGTGCACGCCTCTAATGCGCTTTCGTCACTAACCAGAGCCGCCTGCCGTGTGGCCACCGTGTCCAGCCTGCAGACACAGGCTGGCGCAGCGGCCGGCTAGGCAACCCCAGTCAGCTGTACCAAGGTCCCCACCTTCCATAACCCATATAAATGAGTTACTACTCATTTTACCGTCCCACGGAGGGTAGAAGGCTGAGTCGACCTAGCTGGCAGGCTTTGCACCGAGATGGTTTACCTGCCCGCAGGCAGTCACCCATCGCAGTACTAACCAGGCCCGGCATAGAGTAACTTCGTTTCAGCCGAAATGCACTACCAACTACGCCACACCACCAGACTAGTTCAATAGTTACACAATAAGCAATTACCTTAACAAGCTGAAGTCTGTTAAGTGCGGAGGCCAGTGCCAGTGCAGTCATGCCAGCATGTTGTGGGTCTATGTCTTCAGTAAACTTCTCATTTACATCCGCACCCGCTTCACAGGCCTCATGTAACTGTCAGTCGAAAAATATACAAAACATTTCAGCAAACTAATAAAACATTTGAATATTAATTCCAAATGAACTAGAAATTTGGGGCAAAGCCCAACGTGAGTCCGCCAGGCGCCCTAAGTCCGATTGGGGGAAATTAGGGAGGAGTAAAGAGGGGGTAAAATTTCCCCGGCATCAAAGTCACGTGGCCCGAACTCAAATGCATTGTCGACTTAGGGTAGGTCAACATGAGCGCCTATAACTTTGTTCGAAGTGGACGGAATTTCACAAAATTTTCTTTGTACAACGCAGACAGGATCGTTCTCATCAACGACATTTAGATTTTGTCGCTATCTTCATCGGTTCCAGAGATATTTGCGCTCAAACTCAAAAGTTGTCGTAAATCGCACCGATTTTGGCACGTTTTTTGCCCTCTCAAATTTTAAGGGGGGCGGTGCCCCCAAAAGTTGTACTTGCGTTAACACTCCCACCTAGAGACACGTCAAGTGCCAAAGTTTCGTCAGGCTACACCCCTTAACTCCGAAGTTATAAGCACTCCTTTATTGCATTTTAAGCCAATTTTTGACCCCCCTTTGAAAAAAATTGTAAGGGGGGCCCCCGTCCCCGGTGGGGAGGTGCGCTACTAAGACTTGGTCATTCTCTAGTGCCTGTAAAAATTTGGGGGTACAGCACCCCCTACGGGCCGATATATGATCTTCCAAGTAATGCGACTTAGGGTAGGTCAAAATGAGCCCTTATAACT
>Ga0209367_1000435_pt1 | contig 40689 bp, 29 predicted proteins | sample WorMetLIZISLAND2_FD_187412 | JGI IMG/M metagenome (GOLD analysis project Ga0209367, IMG submission 187412) | Marine gutless worms symbiont microbial communities from Max Planck institute for Marine Microbiology, Germany - Olavius geniculatus... ...
CTTTTCACTTTGAGCTCGAATATCTCTGGAATAGACAGAGATATCCAAAAAAGGAAAACTAAATTATTGCCAGCGTTTCATCCCACGTTAGATGGAAAAAGTCCGGTGAACTTTGGTCCACTTTACACAGCGTTCTTGTGGCTAATGTTTACCCATGAAATCGACTTTTTCGGAAGACCATATTTCGGCCCCTAGGATGTGCTGCACCCCGAAATTTTTACACACACCACAGAATAACTAAGTCTTGCTAGCGTATACCCCACGGAAATGGGGGCTTCCCCAACAATTTTTTTTCAAAAGTGGGTTAAAAATTGGCTTATAATTCAGTGTATTAGCGCCTTCAGCTTTGGGGTTAGGGGGAGTAACCCCATGAAACTGCCACGTGAGAGGCCATAAGGGGAGCATTATCACTTATATACAACATTTGGGGGCACTGCCTCCTTAAAATTTGGAAAAGCAAAAAACGTCAAAAATTCAGTGCAATTTAGGACAACTTTCAACTTTGACTGCAAATATCTCAAGAACCGGTCATGATATCGACAAAGGGACACAAACTTCATTGCGAGGAATCCCTGCTGCATTGGAGAAAAAATTTGGTGAACTTCTGTCTACAAACAAAAAAGTTATAGATGCAGATGTTGACCTACTTAAGTTCAAAATTTGGCGCAATTTCGGGCAACTTCAAATTTGATCGCAAATATATCTGGAGCGGATCGACATACCGAAAATCAGTAACAAACTTGATCGACTGCTGTCCCTCACGCGTTAAACCAAGAAAATTGGTAAACTTTGGTCCACTAACAAACAAGTTGCAGGCACGGATGTTGACACACCCTAAGTCGACAATGCGCATTCTGCGTATGCTACTGCATCTGACTTCGGGCCATGTGTCTTTGCTACCGGGTAAATTTTACCCCCCCCTGAATTAACCCCCCATCGGACTTACGGTGCTGGGCAGCCTCACGTTGGGCTCTGCCCCATATTTCTAGTTTGGTTGTGAATTACACTAAAAAAGACTAAGTAGCAGCAGTTATTTAGGATGAGTTCCAGTAGCATCGGTTGTCACACACATACGCTGACTGTAGTACAGGCATTGGCCATATCATGTATGGATGTCATTGATGCTGTGTTGCATGATGTGCATGCGACAGTTACATGATTGCTAATGAGCTGCGATACTGCGACAACAAACACATCTTCTGTCGCTCATGTATTCGTGCGTGGTCAATGACGTTTGGGGAAAATTCACAGAAATGCCCATTCTGCCGGTAGTATTACAAGCATTTTACTACTGTTATTCTTTTATTATGTTATTTGTTACTCTTGTCTTCCTCGTTGTTTTTGTGATATCTTTAGTATTTTCTCCAAACTGTTATCGTTAGTGTGTCTTGGGATAGAGTTGAATGTTATTTTTTTATCTAGTAATTGCTCACAGATGTTCAATAATTATGATGCAAAACAGAGCACAAATAATCATTGATATGTTTTGTGATGAGTGCTGAGTAGACTGGATTATCAGTGTTGGCATGCACAGTGCATGAATGTTAGGTGTGACCAGACGGAGTACCAGGTTGACAAGGATCTTGAGGACCAGCTGAAGGAGAAGGTGGTGTGCTGTCGTGCGGATGGCTGCTCGTACAAGGCACCTCTTCGTTTCTTTCTGCTGCACAGTCACGGTCGAATCAACTACAGCAATGCTGACGTAGACTTCAGTCGCATCCAGGCGGAGCAGCATCGACTGTTTGCTCTGCCGTCACTGGCAGCGCTTGAAGACACTGACAACGTGGCAGCTGGAGCCGTGGACATACGTGAACAGTTGCTGCAGGCAAGTCTGTTGGCTGTGACATTGCTCCATTGGCTGTACATACTCATTGCTGTTGGCCTACGTAATTTTATGCACTGTTAAATGTTTTTGAAACAAGAACTCGAAAGTTGTTCTTGTAAGAGCTGTAGTAGGTAGTGCATGAATTTAATTTTTAATACTATATCTAGAGGATGAGGAATTGTGATACAAATCAATGTAAATTGTGCGGATGCTAAAGATATGCAAATTCATTAAGTTGCTTACCTGTTTCTGCATTGTTTTTGAAATGTGTTGTATAACGGGAAATCATCAGTAATTTTTTTTCACGAACAACAGATGCTAAGCATGGTCAGAGAGTTGAGGGGTGCATGGGATGCAATTGGCAGTAGTATCTGAATGCAGAATGAATGCAGAATGAACGAATCTGAAAATTTTTGATCTTTTTAAACTTGTGTTTTTTGATCATAAGTGTGAGAAAGCACCAAAGTCATTTGGTAAAGGCGGAATTGCTGACTGATGCTGCATTGACTGTCACAGACCACGCTATGGAGAAATGTGTAGGAATAGGTGGAATCGCAAGTGATTGTGCCTAGAATGTGTACATGTGTGTGATGACAGGGCCGTATGATGATACATCAGATGATGCTGCTGATGCACCTGGAGATGCAGTTGCGGCAGCAGGCACTGATCAGCTACCAGGAGGCACGGGACCCGGCACAGAGGATGCAAAGGCTGGATGATGTGATGGCTTTAAATGAGCAGCTAAATGAGGTCGGCTCAATCCTTGGCATCCTGCTGAACACGCCGCTCGACCGCGTGGCATCCATGCGACAGACTGCTACCACTTCCAACACTCTGTCCCAACCACGTGCCAGCCATCACGACCTCACTGGCCATTTTGGAGCATCGGTTCCTGGCGAGTCTACGTCATTGCCAAGGTTCCGCTTCCATGCACTTGACACTGACACTGACACTGATGATGATGATGATGATGATGATGAAGTGTCCTTTGCTGTGTCAAATGCTGCTGCTGCTGATGATGATGATGATGTCCATGATGAAGTTGATGATGATTACAGCCAGACTGGTGCTTCGGCCAGTAGCTCGATGAGGAATAGTTACAACTCTGATATCTCGACTTCGTCTAGACATCACCCAGCCAGAATTACTTTTAGGCACACAATGAATGCAGAAAGAGTGTCAGCGGTTGGAGCATCTGCATCTACTCCTGTTAACACTGGTATCAGTCATCCTGCTGTGGTGAGTGGAAGTGATCTGTTGGCTCCTACGTCAATGGCTTCCAATGGTTATTCATCAGTTCTGCTCAGTCACCGACGCCAGCGACCAGCCACACCGAGATGGACTGCCGCGGAGCAAAGTCCGACGAGTGTTGTGGTAAATGATTTGCATTCATCAGCTGGAGATCAATCTCATGCCACGGTCAGAACCACACAGTCACAGACAGTTACCTTACCTCAGATCCAGTCTGGAGGTCTCATAGCTGCTAGTCAGATGAATGTAGGTCATGTGCGGCCTGCTGTAGTAGGTAGGCAGTTGACTGTATCTGACACATCTGCCGGTACACCAAGACAACTTGAACCTGTGTCAGGAAACAGATCATTTGGAGCTGCGAATAGCAACACAACAGTTGTAACAAGTAGTCAGACACTGCCAGCCATGAGTCGTGTGGTTCCTAGCACTTCACGTGGTGCTACTGGGGTCAGTGCTTCTCACCAGGTGGACAATTCCTTAGAGTCAGCTAACACATCCAGTGTAGTGACTGAGCCGTGGCCAGTTCTGTCAACAGCCGAGCCACGTACTTCTACTTTGGCATCGACAAATCGGTTGGCAGTTGGTCAGCCTGCAGGCAGACTGTCACATGGTCATGGTGGTGGTTTGACAAGGAACAGCACCAACACAGACAATCATCACGTTGACGCAGATCGTCGTCCGGCTGGGGCAGTAGCACACGGTCCTCGGAGAACAGTGCCCAACAGTGGTCCACCACTACAGTTGCATCGTAGTTCAGTACGTAATTCTCTTAGTCGACCTGCTGGCCCAGCGTCAGTCTCAACATTTCGTCAAGGCACAATTCCACATCGAATGGTGCCACTTCCTCACCCAGCTGTGAGAACCACACGCCAGCAAAGCTTGAGTGATCGTAGTACTGCAACCAGCAGGAACTTTGCCCCCAGCAATGATGTGCTAAGACCACGTCGTCGAAGTGAAATCGCACACGAAATTATGTTTCCACCGCAGAAAGATATGGAACAGTAATGTGAACTGTTATATGCTCTTCCATCTGCTACAGTTTGCTGTGCAGTATTTTTAAGGCTTTTGTATCTTTAAACAATGTTTCGTTTTGTTAAGTGGTCTTTAGCTTTTGTCAAACTACTGATCTTAATGGTTACTGCTTCATAAAGTTTTATAGAAATTATTTTTCACAACTGCTTTCCATAATTTTGAAGAAATATTTATTGACATGCACCTTTTTATCGCCATTGCAGCAAGTGATTTTGGTGGATTGTTGTCTCACTGTTCACTTTTCTTCACTGAAAAACGTATGGAATATATGAGTATTTCACTGTGTTGAAGTTGTTCTGCTATAAAGCAGTTACTTATGGTAACAACAGTATTGATTGTTGTTTTTTTTGTGTGTGTCGATGTGGCAGCTTTTGAATAAACAGTCGGTGATTATTTTTACAGTCATTTGCTTATTACTTGCTGTACGATAATGTTCACACTGCTGTTTGAATACCATTTTGCTGTTTATTTTATGCCGTACAACAGTACTGCAGTGTAGAGCTTCCAGGCTCAGCTGGTTCATCAATCCTAAAACTGTTACACAGCCTAGCTTTAAGAGTAATGCAATACATGAGTGGAAAATGTCAGCCATGATCTCTTCTGTGATTCTAGTGTTTTGTTTTTCCAGCTAAAACATTGTTATTTTTTGTTCTGGATAGAAGAACAGTATTTAGCATTGCTGATACTCCTAGTTCTCAGTGCATGTTCCGATGGGTAATCACTAATCAGTTTGCAGTATTCAGTGGTTTAATCAGTCACAGAAGTTGGTGAATGTTTTGGTGGCATAGTTCCTCCATTTCCTCATTTATTTTACTGTGTTTTTAGTTTTATTGACTTACTGTTTTATACACCATATGTCAGAAATGTTACCCACTTTGCAATATCTGGCAGCTGCTACAATTATAAGTTTATTGCAAAGTCTGGTATCTGATAGGCTTGGCCAGTAAGTGTATGTGTTATTTCTCGCGTCACCATAGTTATGTTCCTGCACTACCTGAGAATAATACACTCATACTGTTTTCTTCTCACATGTATGTGTGCGTTGTTTTCTAAATTTTTCTGGCGGCTGTGAAAATGGCTGTGTGGATAGATCTGAAAGGTTTATGGCATTTGCTGATACCTTGCTTCTTTGTTCTGGAGCTTAGAGCAATAAGAGCTCAAGTTTCGCTAAACTGTTGCTTCAACTTTATTCTTTGGCAGAGATTGCTTATTCTCGTCTTTTCTCATTAATTCTATTCCAGCTTTTTGACACAGTCTGTGTTTAGTGAACAGAGTCCTAATCAAAACCTGGTTCAGTTTCTGAGTGTCATGTCTGTATTTTGTTTCTTTTCGGGATAATCATATCGTCATCTTTGCTTTTGCTTAATCACAAATTAATGCAAGTGAATTGGTTTTATCTTCATAAACCAATATAACATGTCACAAATGATATCAGAATTTGTGGTTAGCTATTGGGGTTTATAAAGTGTAAAAGTGGGTCATTTTGAGGCACAGTGTACAACTGATATTCTGTTAGCAGTTTTTAATTAGCGTAATGGACAAGAATAGCATTCGTTTGTTGAATCTTGTCAGTTAGCTGTGCCCATCCGCCACTGCTGGTCAGTGACTAATGTGCTTTCCAGCGTCTGCATTTGTTTTTTTTCTTTTGGTATTTAGTTTATATTTATTTGTTTCAGACTGTATTATGTATAGAGTGGACTACAGTAAGTGGCATAAACACAGTGACATAACCATAATCCTTTGCCATTAGTTTTTGTACAAAACGCATGCTTAAAACATTGTGAGACGATCTGAGATATTTACCAGGTAATTGGACAAATTCGCCTATGTCTATGTATTCACCTGAGATTGTTGTTCCTTGGCGCTGAGTGCATCCTGTTATGCAACTTATGTCCTATTTTTCAAATTCTTAGTCGTTTGTGTTTCTTTATAAAGACTATAAAGAAAAGAATATCTTAAATGTCATAGTAGACTACTGCCTGATAGTGTCATATTATGAGTATCTGAGTATTTAAGCTTTGATTGGCCTAAACTCCGCAGCATACTGTAGATGTTGTCTAAAGCCACTGGATTTTGACACAACGTCATGCGTTTAATGCCACTTATGATGTCACACATTGAGAAGACTGATGCGAGATGATTCAAGATGCCGATACTATGATATTATGTGATACGAGCGTCAAACTCTGTTTTGTTTTGCTCTGTCGTTGCTTTTGCATGAAAATTTCATCTTAAGCACGAGAGCATGCATTGTGTGCTTCAAGTTTGAACTTGTTGTGCAATCATCGTTTGGTGCAATATTTTTAAACTTTTGTTTTGCTTGATAAAAGCAGATGGGCATAGTTTGAGTATGATTTAACTACAATAACTGCAGAAGCGAGTTGGTGTTTTTTTTGTTGAAATGTGTGCAATGTGTAATCGTTGCTTGTGCTGCTTCAGTGTTGTACAGAGAGTACAGAATGTCGATTTGCATTTTTTTGTATTTTTATTCTCTTGTTGATGGGGCCTAAAAAATTTCTGCGCTTCTGGTTGCTGTTTGTCCTCTAAAAGTCTTACGTCTCTAATATTTTTATTGGTTGTTCAAAAATATTGTTTGCAGTTTTTAGTTGTTTTTAAAGTTTTACTGAAAAAACAAGTAATTTCTACGTTGAATGCTGAAAATTTCATACGCAGGTTATCTTGGTCTATCTCCAGCCATTTCGTCGCAATTCAGTGTTGAAATGTGCGCTGGATCCAACAATTGCGAAAAATTTACTAAAACTCTTTTTGGGGTTCAAGGTTGTTCAAGGTCATCGATGTTGATAAATCTAAAAAGTCTGTCACCCGTGTTTGTTATGATAAGCAGCATGTCTGTGCCTATCTGCAACCGTTTTTACGCTACACAAGCCAATAGCGGTAAAATAACCACTTTTAGGAGGGAGGGGGTAGCCGTCTTTGACGCCCGCCTACACCGGCCTCCTTGAACCTAGGGTGTTGGGATTTGGACTGCTAAAATTTACGTTGAGTGCTGAAAATTTCGTACGCAGGTTGTCTTTATTGTCTATCTCCAGCCATTTCGTCGCAATTCAGTGTTGAAATGTGCGCTGCATCCAAAAATTGCCAAAAAATTACCAAAAACCCCTTTGTGGGGGGTTCATGGTCGTTCAAGGTCGTCGATGTTGATAAATCTAACAAGAAATTTGATCTAATCCTCACAAGACGCGCGAAAGCCTATAGCAGTTCCTGTTCACTAGTTTAGCTGAAAATTGGGGTGTTCACGCAAAGTTAATGCACAAATACCAAATTCTCTATCTGGATCGCATAACGATAGTTCCGTACGTGGCGCCACCTTGTGAATGATATGGACTTGTGTCGCAGCCCGAAATCGCCAAAAAATCTATAAAACCCCCTATTTTGGCGTTCAAGGTCATTCAAAATCATTGAATTCGGCGCCAATCGAGAGCTAGTGTACGACTTTTTATTAGTGATTAATAGTAACCCCCTACCTCGCACCGTTACTAAGATACAGCGACCTATTGGCCAAAAATCGCAAATTTTGCCCACCCCCTCTCATTTAGCGCCCTCGTTCGGGGTGACCCCCTTTGAATTTATTCAAAAGCTTTACGGTTCCTGAAACTAGAGTCTTCCGGGCAGCCGACGATGAAGATTTGGTAATCCTAGCTTGCACCTTTTTTGACTGATCTACCCGTGTGACAGACGGACAGACAGAATTGCGATGGCTAAGACGCGCTGAAAGCAGTAGCTGCTTTCACGCGTAAAAAGCCCGTCACCAGTGCTTGTTATGACAAGCCTATCTGTACCTATCTGCAACCGTTTTCACACTATACGAGCCAATAACGGCAAAATAACGTCTTTTAGGTGGTACCTCTCTTTGACGCCCTCGTTCGAGCGTTACCTCTTCACCCAGGGGCACGAAATTTTGTCACGATAAACTAGAGTCCTTGTGGCAGCCCACAGTGAAGATTTCGTGATCCTGACTTGCACCGTTTTGATACAGATCACGAGTGTGACGGACGGACAGTCGGACGTCCAGGCCATGGCTAAGACGCGCGAAGCTTCTGCTATCGCGCGTAAAAACTGTTTGCTTCTATTCCGTTATACTGCAGTGCCCTTTATACTTTAGTTTTCATGATTACTATTTAGCATGTCAGCTTTTTTATGAGTTGTGTAATGGGGTGTTTACACGATCCAGCAAACTTCCAGCAAATGTAATCAAAATACACGTGAATTGCTGGAAGTTTGCTGGACGTTTGCTGCCATATGTTATAATGGAGCTGGACGATTGATGGACGTTTGCTGGAAGTTTGCTGGACGTTTGCTGGATCGTGTAAACACCCCATAACAGTAATTTTTAGGTCTAATTTGTAACGTGTGGGTGTGCCTTTCAGTATCATGGTTGTTATAAACAGGGTTAATAATACCAAAGTGGAATATTGCCACTAGTTTTCATCAGGCCCCTGTCATGATGATTTCAATGATACTTCTGAAAATGTATTAATATGATTGGTGGCTGTAACTTCATGTGTGCGTAGTGGCAAAATAAATTTTGCAAAATAATTAATACAGGCTACATTCCAAGCAGTATTTCATTTATTTCAAACATGCCAATAACCGGTAGAAATAAACTTGACTTGTATTTATCAGCTGCAGATATCTTATACAAACTAACAGAGCCTCCAACAAAGATCTATAGAAATTATTTTTAGCGTCTCTGATGCAGTGATTTGGAAACCAGTCAACTGTAATACCTTGTCTCAGAAATGGCTTATAGTGCGATGATAGTTCGAGGCACGAGTGTTGTCGGAGCAGAAGTTGAACGAGGCTGCGAGGAGGGCTGGAAAATTTTAGATTTTTGGAAACGTTTTTAAGTTTTTTAAGGCGCGTACAGAGCGACGTAACTGAACTGAATAAAACTGACCAGTGGGCGAGTTCAGCTCAGTTACGTCCTCTGTACGTGCCCTTAGTGTTCATAGAAGACCGGACAAAGTATTACAACCCAGAAAGAACATCATTTTCTATTTTAATTATAGCAGGGTGCGTTAACGTAATTAGCTACAAAACACAGCATGTTATCTGCAATAATTATACAACATACACAAAGTAAAATTAGGATTTTTGAGGCTTATAAGAACATAAAAATTCAAGTTTTTCAAACCAATTTTCCAGCCCCGCAGGGTGGCTGCGAAGTGGCATGTTCGTGTACGCTGTCGCTGCAGGGGCGCAAGTCGGACGTGGCGGAATATCGTGACGGTTGACTGACAACAGAGTGACGTCGTCCTCGACGAGTAGGCGTTCCCGGTACGTACTACCGCCCGTACGTGTTTGTTTTGTTCCGTCACGGAAGTACGACTGTCAGTGCGTGATGTTCGCAGACAACGTACTTGTCGATGTACAACGTAGCCTACTTGTCACCGTGTGCGTACGGCGTTAATTAACCAGACGGCGAGACGTCGTGTCGTCAGCGAGGCACTTGATTGATGCGTCGGTCGGACTAACTAAAGCAGTGTGGTGATGACGTCACAGTGTAGTGATGACGTCTGCAGTCTCTGCAACACGTACCATCATCGAGTGCATTGTTGACATGCGCCGTTTTAGAAGTCGCGTAATACGCCTTGCGCGTCCGTCTGGTCGATCTGTCTGTCCGTCTGATCTACCTGTGTCTCGCACGGGCTCTTAGCTCAAAAACAAAAACGTATACAAAATAGAGCTGGTACTCATTATAAAATCCCAAAGTGTATAGAAAATTTTTTTCTATACACTTTCATAAAATCCAAAATTTTGTTTCATTTTAATTGATTTTAACAAATTATCTTACAATTTTTAACCAATTATTAATCGATAATTCTCACAAACCTAATAGAAAAAAAATGACTTGGCGCGAACGTTCTTCCCCTGCGCAGCAGCAACCGATGTACTAATTTTCAGTCCAAAAGGGTAAGAGCTCAGTGACTAAACGTGTACTGTGCATATGATGATTAGAGCAGGGCAGAAAAACAGTGGGATAGCCTACTATGATGTGGAAACGGCAAATGACATTGGACAACAGCAGGTGATTGACCTGTCTAACTGATTCGACCCTGCTTTAGACTGTGATAAAACAGCGGTTAGATTTGGTTGGCAACCACACCGGATCCAGAAATTTTAAAATAGGCCCTCATACGTCTATGTGACATTCATAGCAGAGTGTGGTGAGCCGGTTGTATTCACGACGTGGCAGCACTAGTTTCAGCGAAGGGTTGTGTTCTTCGAGCACTTCTAGTGGTTTACGTTTTGTTTACGAAACTGTGAAGTTTGTGAGTTGTCGGCCTGCGTACGTCCGTGAAGTACCTGAACTCTGGTCGGGCGAATCGACTTGCAGCGTCGTCAGGTCTGGCTCAGAGTCGGAGAGTATCGCCGTCTCCTTCAGCTGTAGAAGATCGCTCAGAAATTTTAGGCCTTGATACGACGGCGTCTTGACGCTACGGAGATACGCAAAAGCACCACAAACTTTACTACATGTTGTATTCTTGTTCACGTCGACAGCGCGATAAAAAGTACTATGTTCAAAGATCCATGCGGTGCGAGAAATGACAACATCAGCGACGTGAACTACGACTGAAGGCTGCACAAAAATGATGAAGAAAAGATTGAAATTAAAATAGCTTTATTGTAGTCTTAAGTCAACTTTTATGTGTAAAAAATATTACGGTCGTTTAGGCGCGAAATTATTGAGGTCCAGCGACCGTGCGCGCCTTAAGCACGCGGCTCTGTGTGTCTGTGTCAGATTATTAATTACCCAAGATCATTAAAGCAACCGCGACGCACCATCCGGCTGTGTGGACGTAACTAGCGTCGTCGTCGTCGTTTAGTAAGGCACCGCTGTAGGTAGCACTGGCACTGGACGTTGCCGTGGTAGTGTAAGTATCGTCGACGATCACTGTCGTGTTGGTCGAAGTCGAGGTCGAGCGATAGTGATGAGCGATGGTAACGTTGAGAGTCTTGCGTTCAGACGCTAGCTGCGACCGACGGACTTTGCTAGACCACACACATGCAAAGTAATATTAAACTAACACAACCTGTACGGCTAACATTTAGCCCATAGATGTTACAAACATCAATTTGCAAATTTAAAAAAAAACATTAAAAACATGTTTTTTCACTTTTATAAAAAACATTAAAACGTGCATAAAACATTAAACTACAGTATTCATTCAAGTAAGAAAAACCGTCAATAGGAATCAAATAAACTGCTACAAAACACTCACTCTGTCTAGGAAATGAACGCTAAACGCAATTTGCACATGACAAATGCATCATTTTGTACGTTTATGTTTCAACAATAACAAAAAAACGACATTAAAAAAGCACAAAATTTTTTTTAATTTAAAAAAAAAATATAGATATGTATTTAAACTTTTATAAAAACATTTTTAAAAACATTTTTTTCATCTATGATTTAGGCACAGACATGTCAACGATGTATTGGTAAAAGGTCATAGATGTGTTTACAAGAACGCGTCACGCGACGTGCAAACTATTTCTATCTGAATATCCGCACGGTCCATATGGGCATATTTCCAACCTTCGTTTACGAATGGCTTAACTTATGTGTTTATACGCGTACATCTCAAAGAATCAAAAAAACGTTTTTTTATGAGAATCAACATGTATTTGCATTCATTACTTTGTTATATCAGTCGGATACTTCAAAGAATCTCCCACACACGCCATTTTAACCCGATTCGTGTCTGTAGCAAGTGCATGGGCGGCGTAACTGTTGCATGTTCATATAGACAGCTAACTCCGCTAAGACTTGCAGCATTATCAACCGTCATTTTCCAATTCATTAAACTTCTATGGCCTACTACCTTACAATCCTCTTACAACAAATTACCAATGGCTCATTTTACCGCGCGATATCTGCCTGTCACTTTGAAGTATCATGGTCATACGCGTCTGGTTACTTCAAAGATAATATGTACACAAATCTGAATAAAATTTCGTACGCTTAATTCCACCAAAATTGCTAAACCAGCTATTGAATTTCGTTGAAAAAATTATTTCTTAGCAGAGTTATTAATTGTTGAATATCGATAACAAAATATCTTTGTTACCAATATGGCGTTACACAAGTAAACCCCTTTGTTAGTGTACATTTGCGTAACTCCAACAAACAACGTCTGATTCCCGCAGAATTCTGTACCAAGAATGCACCATTTATTCGCACTTAAACTGCCAAATTTCGGTTACATTTGCCAAAGCAAACAATAGCTACAGTGGCTTTTGTGAGGTCGTCCTAAAACACTCCATCCACAAACACCTGAAACTAAAGTGTTTTGGGGTGACCTAACAAAAGGCGCTGTAGCTCTTGTTTACTTTTAGCAAATGTAACTGAAATTTGGCATTCTGATTGCCAATAAATGGTGTGTTGTTGATGCAAAAGTTTGCCAGAATCAGATGCTGTTTATATGGAGTTACGCAAATGTACACTAACAGAGAGGTTTACTTGTGTAACGCCATATTGGTAACGAATATATTTTGTTATCAATATTCAACAATTAATAACTCCGCTAAGAGAAAATATTTTTAAACAAAATTTAGTAATCGCTTTAGCAATTTACTGTGGATTAAGTGTAAAAATTTTTATTTAGATTCGTTCAGATTTGACATTTCTATTTTAAAATGTTTAGAGGGTTGCATTTTTCCGGATACAGTAGAAATTAATCTACATTAGTTATCTGATCTACCGTCTAAGCGAACCTTTACGCAAATTTCTCATAAAATAGGAGTGGGTATGGCAAAGTGGATGTACCGAGCGAAAACATTCAGTATCTTTAAAAGATATATGCGGGCAAATTAGAGCGAAAGTTGCTATTAACTGTCTATAAAAAGTCATAAACTACGAGCTGAGCATAATAACCTTGGAATGAAATCACTTTCAACTCAGGCAACGCTAGAGCTGCCTCAGACGACAGACAGACGACGCTGCAGAAAAAAATGGGTTGCAATTGGCGGAATTGCTTAGAGCTATTAATACTACACGATAATAACAATCATGGAGTGATCGTTTACCGGATGTTACATAGTTCGATGTCATTGCTCGGCGTTCTGTGCGACTTGTTTCGCGCCAGTTTCATGACGTCATCAGAACGCGGTCTGACGTCACGTCGCCGGCAAATGGCGCCATCAATGACAGAATCACACATACCTGCAGCAGCACATGTAACGATACAATCACAATACCTTTATCACCAATTCACATAAACTGTAAGTCTACACTTATAATGCATGCAACGAAGGTCAAAACTCATCGAGTCGAGTTTCCGGTAACTTGATGTTATACTCGATGAATTTTTTCAGACAATTTTATAGAGTGACATTAGGGTTAAAATTAGGTTTTGAGTTTCGAATGTTTGAAACTTATGAACGTACGCAACGCGAAACCAGAATAGAGACAAAAACGCGCCTGACCTTGATCTTTGACCTATGACCTTGATATTCAATAGCGTTCAAAAATAACATAAATGCAGTGGTTCATGAGTAATCATGTCCACAGAGCAGTCCACAGTGACGGAGCATGATGCTGAAAACAACACTGTCATTGCTGCTGCCGACAGTAATAATGCATGTTACAGGAAACGATGACGAGTCGACGACGATATGGGACTAACTTACTTGCCTTAGATTCTCTGGGTTTTTTGCCAACATTGCGCACTCTAAAAATTTTGTTCACTTAATTTATTAACTGCCAGTCGTATTACCTTCGGCCTGTTCACCACACGAGCCGTCAAGCAACGTCAACATTTGCTCTAGCTGATCGTCTTTCTGTTGCAACAGAACATAAAATCGCGCGTCAGTTGCTCATAGTAAATGATCAATGCTTAAAGTAGTAACAGACGGCTCAGCTATAACTGATATGACTTGCTATACTATTTACATCGTATTAAATGAGCTATTGTAATTTTTAACACATTGTTTGAAATAAGAACACACGACAGTTTTAAAATTATTAAGCTTAAAATATGTAACGATTTAATAAAGCACGAGAGCAACAGAACAACCAAAAGCTTAAAAGCAGTTAGCAGCTTGCATTACTTAACATACAGCATTGACCCATACAGCTAATTAAACTAGGTCAAAATCGACCCAATATCGTTTTAATGGATTAGGTTTATACCTCGGCCAGCAGTTGGCGGAATTCCTGATTCTCGCAACTCAGCTGGCCGACTATTTGTCGTCGGCTGATGCTTCCATTCCTAGCAGTAGCACCGCTACCAGACTCCGTTCTTCTCCTCATCATTTTGAGCGACTTTTTCTCCTCGCCGAGAGGATCACGTCGCAGCTCCACCAGCTTCTCGTTGCCATGACGACCGACAACAACACAACTTTAGTACAGTCCAGAAGCGACAGCATGCTTTATAGGCTCAAACACCAAGGATTTGTCAGACAACAAGTCATACAACAAGCTGTACAAAATAATTATTAGCGTGCTAAGATGTTCTGGATTTGTTGTAGTCTTTCTAGAGTTTATTGTATAGCAAGTTGTACAATACACCCACAACACATCAAGGCAAGTGGCGTTGGGGCCGCGATACATGTATGACGCAATAACTGCAGCTGCTGAGCCACAGCAAACTGTCTGCTCGTCTCCATATCACACTCTCTCCCATATGTCTGCAAAACGCCATTCCATTAACTGCACTATATAGATTCACGTTTTACTTATGATGTGCGTGTCACAAAAAAGACTAGCCACAAATCTAAGAAAGTTAAATTAACAATGCACTGACTTTGTCGGCTTGCGTAGTGTACGTGTCATTAAATGGTTTTGGATATCTTATTAGTGAGTGTAAAAACCAACCCCAAACGATTGTTGTTTAGAGCAGTTATCGCGTGGTCGCCAACTCAGTTATGACGCACGTCTGCACGCATGGAGTCATCGACTAATTACACCACCCCAGACAGAACGGCAGAGAATCGTGGAATGTTGGAGTTTAAAACAATGCCACGACATCGGTATTGTTTGACATTTGAGGCCGCAACAGCGGCGGCGTACCTTAGGTCCGAAGACGAGGCCGACAGTAGTGGTCGTACTGAAGACGACGAATAGCGCGATGATAAGGAAGGCAGAGTCGGGTCGATCACCTACGAGCAGCGAGACAGGCACTCCAGCAGCGCACGTGATGACGACGTTGTAAACACTCAGACCGATGTATTTGGAGTCGTTGAGCGCCGCGATACTCACATTACGCGTCTCCCACGCCAGAAAACAACCGAACACCTGCCCATGATAATCGCTCGCACATTGACGTAACATAGCATATGTTATCTATTATCAGGTCACATAGAACCCATAAAAACATTAAAAAACAAATAAAACCAAGAGCTTAATGGGGTGTTTACACGATCCAGCAAACGTCCAGTAAACTTCCAGCAGACGTCCGGCAAACGTCCAGCATTTCACGTGTATTTTGAATACATTTGCTGGAAGTTTGCTGGACGTTTGCTGGATCGTGTAAACACCCTATAAAACTACTCTCATGTATAGTACGTTGCTAAAAACAAAAAAGGAAAAAATCTAATGATTTCAGTCAGGCAAATATGCAGTAGAACAAACGTAACGTCTGTGAGGAAGCAGCTAATTTTAGACAGTCGAAAGAATGCCTATAATATTATGACTACGCTCACTCGCTCTAGTTGTCTTGTCACTGTTAGTAGGTTTTACTGCAAGCTGAGCGACATATGCCTAATACGATGTCAATGACATCTTTCAATAGCTTTTATGTAAGTAAAAATAAAACTCAGAAACTAAGGAGATTGCGTGCTTTTCCTTGCGTAATCTTATAATACCTGTTCAAGTTAATTACCAAAGTCGTAAATGTGGCGAGCCATTGTCTAACGCTTCCTAACAGAAATAGCAAAACCGATCTTCGCGACAAGCAATGATCAAAAAGTCGAATTATTATTATCTCTATCATATGTGTGTGTGCGTGGATGTGTGTGTGTGTGTTTGGTTGCACTCTACGGTTTTTTTTATTTTTTAAATGTGCTTCTTTTTGTGTGTGTCCTTGTCTTGTTACAGTTTTAACTGTGTTTGTGGCTGCCCTTGAGACGAAATAAAGACATCTAGTGTACGACGTTTAGCTTCGTATGAAACAACAGACCATTGTGTTGTCTGTTGCTTTTTAAACAATTAACAATGCGTTAGATTCAAGGAACGAAAAAAAATCTGATGTACCAGTAGCAGGCCCTTGTATGTGTAGACGGCGACCATCCAGACAGTGAGGTGATGACTGGCACACAGTTCTACGTAGAGCGTCACGTCATCGTCGTCGTCGTAAGCCGTCCAACGACTGTCTGACTGCAACAACATCACAACCGTGTCTATATGTAGGCTTACTGTATTTAACACTGCAAAATAAACACTAAACAGCGGAACTGAGAGTGGAGTTTAGGAAACTTGCCGCCTCCTCAGCCAAATAGGAAGTCTGCGGAGCGTCATAAGCTCCCGTAGTAGGGTGCAGCAAAAAATTTAATTTTGTGGCTAGTGGCCTCAAAACGATTTTTTTCTGGCACGGCATTAAAAATGGGACAGCTCTCTACAAGTCGAAATCACAATTTCTTCCGCCTCCTGCCCAGTGCTTTAAAGGGGACATGTCTCTCTGTCAGTCATTATGGCTTGGCGCCCATTGTGGTTGGCAACAACGACATCGCTTTAATACGACTTGTGACTAATGCGGTACACAGTAGAGACGCATTTTTTGCTATCACTCAACAGTCAGCATCACTTTCACGGCAATGTTCGAATTACAGTGACCACGGCAAATTATTCACGGCAATCAGTCCCAAAATGGTCAGTGAATACGCTTGCATGCCGCGATGAAAACGTCCAAAAACGGTATAATATGAACAAACCATAGCTTACTGATAAGCTGCAGCGTATGGCTATTGTCGAATGAGTTTCCTAACAATCATATCACAATTATGCCACGTGCTTACACCGTTTATGATCGATCATTTATACCGAATGCAATCAGCATTCGAGTGGACTTTGTCATTAATCATTAGAGAAACGTTGTTATAGATTAAAACCGGTCAATTTGAAATGGACGTTTGATCACTCAGTATTTGTCAGTTTATTGATATGTGTTTTTATTCTTTTTTTCTCTCATTGTTTGTATTGTAAATACGTTGTAATTGCTATCATCTGTTGTGGTGAATAAAGATGTTTATTATATTGGCTTCAAATACAGGAAAGCATCGCACCAGAACTCACTCGATCGCCAGCGACAAACCGGACAAAATCGAGCACTTTAAACTGCAAAAAAAATCAAAGCAAGTCTTACGTAACGTGACAAGTCACTGAGCCGTCTGTTGTATACTATGATTTCTCGTCCACTAGCTAAAAGTTGGCAAGCAAAGGCCATTATTAACAGTAATTTATAATATGCTATTATTCTTCAATTAACCGTACACCACGTTCACGTGTGTTACAGAGTGCACAAGACAATATACGACACAAAATCGGGCACGTGTGCACGTGTGCATGACTAAAAAATAATTTTTACATGCACAAAAAAACAAAAACACAAAAAATGCCATAGGCCTAAAGCAACTGCAAAGATAATAATCATACTGGCAAACTGCAGACTATTTCACCGACTGGTTCACTGATTAGCGCAGTCACCTAGAATACATCATCAAAGGCGTTCTGCACAGTGAAGAACATGTTACAACTTACTGCGTGTATACAAAGTGTATACAATTCATGTGCTTTCAGCTGCAGTCCGTCGAAAAAGTATAGAGACGGAAACAAATTTTTTACCATTTAATGTTATTTTATTAAACATGCAGCATAAGAGATTAGGTGCAAACCGATTTCTTTCAGTAAAACTTTGAAAGCAAACAAAAACAACACCAATATTGTTGACGGTCCAATAAACATTTTAGGGACAAACGTTTTAGGCACGAACGGAAAAAGCACCTTAATTTTTTACGCCCAGGTGGTACATGTTACTAGTAAGCTTACCTGTGGTAGAAGCTCTTTGACGATGCGGAACGGCGGGTCGACAATTTGCCATGTGGACAGTATAACGAGGTCAATGACTGAGAGCAGATTGACAATGACAATCAGTTTGTAGTCACGTATTACCTGTGTGACAATAACAGCAGATGCAGCAGCCTTTGCCATGCATCAATGAACTTCACTATATAATATTCTACTGACTATGGTTTTGAAGTTACAAATTAACCTATCACACCTGAATTAGCTTATCACCCACTGTGATACCCCTAGTACGCTATTGTAACAGTCAATATCCTTGCGACAATGATCGGAAATAATGATCTACACTGTGGGGCATAAAAACACCCCAATTTTTTGGCCATAACTTGAAAAAAGGTTATCCAATTTTAATAATTTTGGGTACACATATTCAAGACACAACTGGCCATCAAATGGCCGTTTACTTTCCCACCTCACCCAACATCTGCTTCTGCACTACCTGGGAAAAACAGACAAAATATGCATTAAAATTAACAAAAAAACTTTATAAAATTTTGTCTTTCCGGATATGTAGCCACCAACAGCCAATCAATTACAAGGTTTGATTGTTGTGCAGCAGCACGTCTATTAAATAAGTATAACATTCAAGAATGTTGATGAATTCAAGAAATGACTGGTGAAGTCTGGATTGGTCTGCAGCAGAACGTTATCAACGCTGCTATCAACAAATGTAGAAAGTGTCTCCAAGCCGAGCCCATGTTCGTGGGTCAACATTTCAAACATTTTTATAGGCAGTTAAAAATGAACAATTAGATAAACTATTAGCTAAAATAATGAAATTATGGACAAAATGTGTGTTTTATGTGTTGTTTTGATTAAGCAATAATACCAAAGTGGTTAAAATGCAATATTTTGTTCGTTTTTTTCCCCAGGTAGTGCAGAAACAGACAATGGCTGAGGTGAGAAATTAAACGGTCATTTGATGGCCAGTTGTATTAAAAATATTCGTACCAAAACTTATTAAAATTGGATCACTTTTCTTCAAGTTATGATAAAAAAAATTGGTGTGTTTTTATGCCCCGCAGTGTAATTACGACGACATGCTATGACGTGAAACGAATAAGAAGAATAATAATAGAATATGTTACACTGTAATCGCTACAGGTCGTTATTCCGCTTCAATGACTTGCCAGCGATGTGGCTTAAGCCTTGACAACGACGCGTTGTGTACATCAAGCAAGTTGCCGTACATCGAGCCGGGTTACGTAACGAGATAGGTGACCGTTCATCCGCATGCTAGTATTTAATGTGCCATTAGTACGGAAAAAATGTTCTAGAATGCACAAAGTTGCCTTGTGCCTAGAACTGGCGGCGCGTCTTATAAGTAAGCGCAAGTGTAAGCGCAAGTCCACAAAAACGTTATCCAGTGTAAGTCGATATGTATGTCACGATATGTGAAATCTTTAGTTCGTATGGCAGGTGATAAGTGCTTTGCGTTTCGTTCAGTATGCCGCATGCGTCACTCATCAGTAAACCACTAAGTCTAGTAGATCGGTGCTTTGTGAGCTGCGGGATAGCGAATGCAAAACAAATTTACGAAATAACTTTCCATACAACTGAGAAATTATCTTTTGCTCACACAATCAACAGAGACGAATCACGGACCTTCTTATTGAGCTGGACGTTGGTGAATATGGCGTGAACGCGCCAGGTCTTGCTGAACATGGCGCCGAACGACAGCGTGAACCCGACACAGAACACCCACGTTTTCAACTGCACACAACCATTGAACCAATGGTCGTTCAGACGCGTCACGTATAGCTAAATTTTAATAAAGCAATTAATGCATATCGATCAGTTAGAGGTGCTACTGCCACTAATACCGGGTGTGCCAGAAAAAAATGACCCAACTTGTTCTTGTCAAAACTTCGTCAAATCTCCACCAAATTTAATAATTTTTGGCAGACAGATAGCCAAGACGATGGAATTATGTAAAGCGTACCTATTGTCCACCTTATGTAATTTATTTTAACCCACTACTGTGTAAGACGCAGATGCTCCAAATTGTTATATTATGCGGTGATTATCAGTATCAGATTGCTCACTTGTGCATTATCAATTCCACAAAAAGACAGTATGGGATTTAATAATTTTGTGATATTAAACATTTTACGCTAAAAACAGTAGACAACAAAATAACTCATTGATGAGCTTAAAACACATTTTATCCGTGAATGAGTGCTGTGAATTTTGATCAGTTGATCGTTGATGACACTGTCAGCCGTGGCGTCATGTCAGGGGCATCATTTCAGCAAACTGTTGGGGTCTCAGTGATAATTGGGGGTTTAAGTCTACGTAACGTATTGTTTTTGCAGCAGTAACACTGTTTCAAAGGTACGATTAACAAAGAAAAAAAACTAAAATCGTAAATTCTTGGGGTGTTTGTAGACCCTTGCAGCCCCCCTAAAATGACGCCCCTGCATTACGTTTAAACCATTGTGTACACTTTGGACATAAAAATTATGATAATTTGGAAGCAAGTTGTTACAAAAGCTTATAATTTTGCTAAACGAATCAGATTTTGGTTTATTGTGTGCTTGGTAAGTCATTAGAACTTTTACAAAGACAACAACTAAACATTATGCAACAATTTGGAGCATCTGCGTTTTACGCGGTAGTGCGTTGACACAAACAAAATGAAATAGACATTGAGTGTACCTTACACATTTCTGTCGTCTTGGCTATGTGTGTGCCAAAAATTATAAAATTTGATGGAGATTTGACGAAGTTCTGACAAAAACAAGTTGGGTTATTTTTGGCCACCCTGTATACCCATTTGCCTTATACGAGCACTGCACCTTATAAACCAATCATTATAATTTCATATAATTCTATCAGACGTTAAACATATATCCTAGAAAACGTTTCTTAAGATATTGCAATAATCGAAATCCCACAGACATACATGTAGCTGCACTTGCCTATGTTTGGCGCAATCAGAATAACATTTTAAAACCGACCCATTTTAAATAAAAAATCGATAAAAAACCTAAATATCTCTCAGTAGTCGGCATACAGCTATCAATGCCTAAACTTTTAACAGCATTTTGTGGATCACCTAGCATTCAATTAATTAATCATTTTTAATTTACCTAACCTCTTCTATAGACAGCTGGTGCACTCTGCACTGTTCAATGGACAATAATACGACGATGATATCGAAAACATCATTCAGTTCGAGAAGAAGCGATATCTATAGCTAAAGATGGCAATTCTCTGGGTACCGGTATACACTATTTTGGTCTTGTTGATTTACTGTCGTGCAACAAGCTCTACAGCATCAATCTGCTGTGGACGCACAGCGTATTGTACAAGAAATCGTCTACAACAAATCCTCCACAAGTGGAGTGTTTGTCTTACCGAGCACACGAGTGGAAAGACTTGCTCAGTGACAAGACGACCGTCAAGGCCCAGCAGAAAGACACTCGAGTAGGTCAGCATGCATCCGGCCAGGATGATGTTGTTCATGTTAGGACTTGACATTTTGATGTATCTACACCAGCATCAGCAGCAGCAAACTTTACGCGGTCTGTCGCTTTAAACGGACAGTTTTGTGTGAAAAGTCATTAATAGCACGAAAAATTCCGTCCAGAAATTGAATTGGCAAGTTCTCCCATTTCAACTGATAGATTGCAGCAGTTTGTTTACTGCGCTCTGATGTAATATTACTATTCAGTTTATATTCTGACACTGGTATGATAAATTAGCCTAGGCTACTGCAAACGATTTTGTGATTTATTCGCAGTCCACAATATAACTTGAAGCATAATTTATCGCCGGCTTTGTCGCTGTTTCTTATACTACAGCGTACGAGAACTGGAATAGTTTTTCGTGATGACAAAAAATGTTGTGGTAGACAGCGTGAAGTCGCTCGGTATCAAAATCATTTTTTTCGCAGCAGGCATCTCACTTCGTTTAATACTTCTCTCGGTCGGTGATTGGCCCGGCCCGTTAGACAAGACATGCGGCAAAAAAACGTAAAAAAGTAGATATCCGCAGTTACTAGTAGTTTAGTACAGCACTGATTACACGAGTAGGGCTCACGTCCAGAAGCGCTTTACAATTTGGGAAGTGGCAGCTAATGGTACCGCAAGCACATTGTGGTGACCGTCGATTGTCTGCGTTTGCAAACAACTGGACGTACAGTTTAGCATGTTGGCATGCCAACACCTCCAACTAGCCAGATTATGCCTTCACCTCGCACCTGTTAGCTACTACTACTCATTTCTCACCACACTGGGGGTAGGAGGCTGAGTTGGCTTGATCACACAGTAGGTCAGAAACTTGCCTGCATACGATCCAGTAAGGCAAAAGTCAGAAGTCAGTGCTGGTATAGCGCTGAACACGAGGCAAGAACTTGAAAGGTAGATTGTAGAACTGGAAACAGCAATCGTTCAAAAGAAAAATAAAAGTGATGGTGTAGACTACCTGTGATGACGAAAGCGAATGTTGACTGCAAGGAAGATGGCAGTGACGACAATGCCTACCGCAGCCAGCACACAGACGACAGCGTAGACGACCGCGTTGACAGATAACAGCTTGTGAACCCGCTGATCCCGCGGTGGTCCGCTACCTACAGAGCACACTCTGCGGGTGGTCCCACGTCCAGTCAGAGCAAGTGCCATTAGTTTGCTACTGCTTCATCAAATATTGACTGATTCTCAAACATTCTTGTACTGGCGTTCTTGGTAATAAATTTGTATAACGTGATCATTAAAGATCCTACTTACATCACTTTATGGCATGTTAACGTTAGCTTTTAAATACCAAACTTTGCGAGATAATGCAACAACGCATTTGTGACGTGGTAGAATATTCTTGGTAGAATTTTCACTTAGTCTACATGCTGAAAGCATATTTCTGATGAAACGGCGTCAACCGCTTGACGTGCAATAAACAGTTTGACGCAATGAAATTTATTGTCTGATGTTACAATTGCTGGCATGTCATTACAGCGATTATAGCGATGCGTAAAAAACTTTTTGATCAATCTGTCTCTTATGAAAGACGCACGCAAAACAGCGTACCTGCCCATCGTATCGTATCACTGATGTTAAACGTGTTCATTGCCGTGTTTAGTTCACCAATCTGAATCATGCGACCGTCTGTACAGATAAAATACAATGTCATTCGTATAGTTAGAAAATGGTCGTTGTGCTGCGTAGTCCAAGTATTAGAACAACTTCAAGATAATTTGGTAAAGGGGGGAATCAATGCTCGTTTGTATTCGCCAGTTGGCAGCATAGAACTGACGGTTTGGCCACAATTTGCAACTACATGTTTTGGCTGAGCGTTCGACCACGAAAATCTCTCCTGGCAAGGACCTCATAATTAACATAAATGTCACTGGACACAGGCCAAACGGCCAAATTAACATTTAAATCCGTCGAGCGGCGTAAGCAAGGTGCAAAAGAGTGACAGACGACAGACAAACAGACCACGCTACAGAAAATAGACGCAATCGCATGTCCTGTTACATCCGAAGAGTCATTATCCACCTTCTTCGGCGACTCAAAACTCACCTGTTCGCGAAATCTTTTTTTCTGTCTTTGCTTTTCCTAGGCTGGACGACATGATTCAATCTGTTTCAGTGGACTCAACAGTAGTTTGTATACTTAAATCACTTTAAAAATCCGGGACCGATTGACTGATTGACCGAAATGCCGCTGCAGGATACCACAACAAACGTCATCCCAATAGAAAGTGGTGAATAAGAGACTACGTAAGTAATTAAGAGGCTCAGCTATTGCCCTGAAGCTCCTGCTGCTGCAGCTGTTGCTGCAATGTCTGCTTCATCTCCTCCGGAAGGATTATTATGACGTATGCTATAGTTTTTACGTGCTGAGCAGCTGAGCAGGTGTACGCATTAGCACCTGCAGGCATCCGCATGCTGACCACTGACCACTGACCACTGACGACACGTGACCCATGCTCATTACCGCTAGCTTTTTAACCCATCAGTAGTACAGCTCCGAAAATTAACTAATTAATTAGCTAAGCCACCAATTACGCGATTAATCAGTGTAAATTTTGTAATCAGTGTAAGTTCAATCGTTACATCTCCGTTTAAAAAATAAAACATTGTCCAAAAAAATGACGACGCGTCCCTGCATATCTGCTCCATGTAAACGACTTTTCAGCTTAGCCTAATACGTCTACAGAAATGCAGCTTGATTTAACCAACAGCTGTCGCAATGCAGCATGGCAAAAAGCGCATTAGAGGCGTGTACGCGAGATGCGCTATACAAATTGACACCTTTACCTTTTTACCTTTATGGCACATTTAGTAAGCATTGAAGACAGACTAAAAAGTTAACATTATGAGGAGAAATAATGCGCTCTGTATTTACAAAATTAAAAACTTTTAATTGCATTATCGCAGAAAATTGCATCAACAATATAAAACGAAAACCTTGAAACTGGTGCAGCACGACACTTCCAAGTCGATCCCCGTTATTGAACTTCACGCGACCCTGAAACAGATCAGACAGAACGAGTGAGCACTAGCATGCTGTGAAAGTACGATCAGCCTATCATTCAAATCTACGTACGTGTGCATGCTGTTATACTTAAATACTGGCTCTGAGCAGCGTACGCAACGATTTGCGCCCTGATTCTTTCTGAGACTTTGGCGCTTTATAAATCATTTACTTACTTACTTACTTACTTACTTATTTCTTTATTTATTTAACTAGGGCGTCTGGAAAGCATTGTAGGCTCCCCAGTGTGAACTAACAGCTGAAAATGCATTTAATGACGTTTGAGCTCGAAAATCGCATCTCATGTTAAAAATTTTGGTTATTTTTATGCAATGTTTCCTGGTTCCGGCCAACGTTCGATCGAACCCATCAAACTCCCGAACCTGACACAAGGCTCGTCGCGTCGCTTTGCTAGCGCGCATAATGCGTGCGCATAATGGCAGGACTTAGAAATGCCGATCAGACGTAAAGAAATTATCTCAAGATACTCTTCGTCGCCAGCAAACTCTCTTATTCTCGCGGAAAAACTCTAGAACTGTTGGGAAAAGACTCCATCGAGCAACAAAGGCGCGTGTGAGTGCATTTTTCCTCCGAGGATTGCAAACCGAAGGAAAATTCTATGAAATTACTTGTTTTGATTAATGTTATATAATGCAGACCCATCGTTCGGCAACACAATTTACTACCGAACGAAGCATCCGTGCACTTTGCTGCTATCAACAATAATTCGATGATTTTCTTCGCCTAACAAAATACACGTTTCTGCTAGGGCACTGCATTGCAAAGCTTGCAACACTACTTGTTATAACAATTCTGTCTCTGCATTGCCTGTCATCGACTTTCCGTTTGTTTCAAAGTATAAAATGCCCAATGCCTAAACATGTCATCAAACTAGGGCTAGAAAAGCACTAACACGCGATGATATCAATGTGTGTTTACGTTCATGTGCACACTACACGTGTTACGACAAGTAATTTGGTCGGGAACGGTATCCTGTGCTATCCGCGGTAATGAGACTGCACGGGGTAGATTAAAACGGGCAGAAACAGACTCTGAAACGACTACGAAACGACACTGGCGGCCTGCGCAAGCTAATCACGGCCAGTGACATAAACGGTCGTCGTCTTGGGGCGCCGGGACATTATCAGCAGTGTGCAAAGCGCCAGAGACTACGAGCTGTCCACTGAGCACTGCATGGTGACTGGTGACATTAAGACGACTCACCGTGACTCCGACAAAGTCGGTTTGGTTGAGCGCCGCATGCAGAAGGCAGCCAGCACCTCGGAAGTCGGCTGCATCGTAACGACCTCGGCGCTCGGCGACGACTGAGTCGACAGCGAGTGCGATCGCCCAGACGGCGTCGTATGCGTAGCCGTGAAATTTACTATACGACGTGTGCAACGACGACGACGACACGCGTTGTTGCTGCAGCTGTCGCCAGTATTCGTCCGCAGTCTGTCAACGTACCAGCCATGCATCTCACCGACTTGCGTCCGTCCACTCGCCATGTACACAGTCTAATACTGTATGCTCTAAGACATTCGGCTTCAAGTGACAAATTAAGCTGCGCTTACTGGAAATGGACACAATGTTTTTGTACAAAAAGTTTGGCTCGCATTTCAGGCAGGCACGAATATGCGTAGAAATGATAAATTATAAAACCGCTGTCATTCTAACCACAGTCTTTGTCTTTCGTAATAATCTAACCTTAATATACTTAAAGCAGAAAAGCCATGATGCAGAAAAAATTCAGCTAGTTTTAGTAATTCTGCATTTCTGAGAATAACAAAGTATTAATAATTTGCACTGACATCTTCCGGTCATAGATTAAGGTAACACTTATTGTTACAGATTATATTATTTTAAAAATCCTAAAGCTTCTTCGCTTCACGATAATCAACCATTCAGTTTCTGCAGTTTCTATAATTATATATATATTTTTTATTTTTCGTTAAGTATGATTTGCTAAACCAGCACGACGTTAAACTGGCAGAGAAACTATTTTAGCATCGTCATAGTACTGATCTAGCATAAAGCGATGTGTACAGATACCATGTCGGCTATCGTCGACTGGCGCGATGAGCTGAGAATCAAGATGTCGGCACAGATGTATCCATTAAGCGCCAGTCGCAAAGTTTCCTCGCTACAATGATGCTCATCTCCGTTGTCTGCGCTCTCTTCAGCTTTAGCAGCATCTGCAATCGTCGTGACCGTCTGCTGCGCCCCTTGCCACCAGTCATCGGAGTATCTTCCGGCCAATATCCACTGGTACTTGGCACCGAACATTCTCAGCGAGTACGCCTGGACACGCATTCTGTCTCAGCTGTACCAATGCTGCTGATAATGACAACTGACAAAGTGCGCATAAAAAGCGGAACAGACATGCGTTACGTAAATCCAGTAAACGAATAGTTTCGAAAAAGATTAGCCTCGATCACTGTAGTGAAGGGCGGTCATATTAAACGCGTGAACAGTTTTTACATGAACGCCCTTCCTTGCAGTGACACTGCAGACGGACAGACGGACGGACGGACGAGCAAGACCCGCAACGAAGCTTACCAAGACGACCGCATAATACCTGTAAAAATATCAGCAATTTTATAACATACTCTTCAAGCGCAAAGTTATTTTCCGCAATATGCAGGGCGCTAGACGTTTTACGCATGGCAGAATATAGGCCTTGCACAGAACTTGCTGTCAGTTACATAGTTTATTTATAAAGTGCGGAAGAGTGTGACTGACCGCACAGAAGACTCTCTTGGCCATGTCGGCGTCGAAGTCTCCCAAAATAATTCGCACGTCTTTTTCCTGCAAACACCGACACGTTGTGGCTCTGAAGCTTGAAGACTTTTGGTTAATTTTTAGTGTAATTATTTCGAAGTAAGTTACACGATCACGGTACCACATACGGGCATCTCGCACCACTTTTCTGCCTTTAAGATGGCAAGATGCACTTTTTCGCCAAAAAAACACAAACCGCTCATTTTTGTGAATGTATATTTTTATTCGTCACTAAAACAGCAGGCAGTAACATCGAAATCTCACTACAGTAGTATCCCCATACAGTACAAAATGCTTAGTTATAGGCTAAATAACAGACTCGGATTGCATGCATGTTTCACGTTGTATTATGCACGCTTAATGACCAACTTATTACTGTATTCTAAAATATCACTAGATTATCATACAACATATCACCTTCGTTATCGCCATCATCGTCATCATCATCGTCATTATCACAAGTATGCCCCTGACTGGATTATAGCTGTGTCCACAAGCTGTATTCCTGAGAATTTATTAGTCGATAATAAAACCCAGTTGATGTATAGACCACCAGGTTCGCTCGCTCTCTTCATAACAATGATGTTTTCGTTAAGACGTTATGGAGCGCCTCAGAACGCGAGCTATACGTCAGATGATAAAGCGCTCGTTGTTGTTTTATGGCGACATGGAGCGTCCTCGTGGAAGTTGGTTTGGTGCGGCGACCAGCACAGCATGCGATGAATCAACGACTGCATTAAGCCTGGTCAGTACGGTCAGCAGGCAGAGGTCAGTCCACAGGCCTGGTCGTGCTAAAACACTGCCGCTCGTAATCACTTCCGGGTATACACACACGACGTCCGTTTATGCGTCTCCGTGGTTCTGTAACACCAACCCGACCGCCGATAACTCAAAGCGCTAATTCATTGCTAACGGTCTGTGACTTCGAAAACTACCAGCATTCGAAGTGCAAACTCTGCTACAGATGTCACACTATGGACCACTAAAAGTCGCTGTGGATGTTTTATACCGCTGCATAAGGCGTATTTCGACAGCCTGGTTGCATTCAATCATGCAATTTTCACTTTTGGGTTCCGTCTGCTGCTACAACTTGTTGCTCGTTGGCAAGTATTTTATAAGACACTTTATTAATGTTGGGTTTATGCGATCAGGGAACTGCGAAGGGCTTCTTCTGGCATAATCTCCGACATTAAGCTCACTATACAGAACTTAGTAAGAAAACAGCTGGACGATAATCTGATCACCTGACCCCGCAGGTGTCTTACGCAATTGTTTCCATATAGCGTTTGCTCTGCGAAAAATCTCAATAAGAAGAGCTTTGTGTTACCAGCGTAGACGGAGAATCCGCTAAAACAGCAAATGCGTAAGGTCTCACGGGCTTGGGCACAGGACTCAAGCTTCATATTTGTGTATAGCGTACCAGAAAACATAAAAACGGCGTTGTGAACGGCAACTTTGAGTTTAGTTGTTGACAGATCTCAGATAATGAAGACGCGGTATTGGATAAACGCAGTGCGTCTCTGCAGTGTGTCTCGTTACTGAACTGTACTGAACTGTCAATACGTCACATTCTGTAGTAATGATACAGCCCAGATATGAGAACTGAGAAGCAGGCGAGACAATAACTAGTACTTATGATGCAGCACGTCACGTGACGCTCGTGGCCTGAAGGCTACTTCGTCCATGACCACACGGGTACAACGTCATTTACTGCAGTCGATGACGAGAACCTAAGTCACAGTAAAACGAACCAACGATCGACGTACGTAGGTCTACATATAATTGACTTTACAGCATTTTGTACATTAAACATGCAGAACTTGACGATTGGCTTGTTAGCCTGCCGTCTTATAAGCCGCACTGTACGCCTTGTCTGTCCGTCCGTCTGTCTGTCGGTCGGTCTGTCCATTCCGTGCGGACTCCTAACTCTACAACAAAACCAGCGTGAAGCTATAGATGTAAGAAGGAAATCTTGTGTTTGATGCAGTATGCACATTCTTTTCAGCTCGTACGCCCATTATGTACTGCTGGCGTGACTGCAGCTCTCAGTGCAATTTTCGCGTAGTTAGATTTCACAACTTCACAAGGCAATGCAACAACACACATAACGTGTGGTGGATTTTCAGTGACCGTCGCTTCATCGCAAATTTCTTGCATAATGAGAAAGTCAGCGAATTTTTTTTTAAAAAAACGCATCTTACATGTATGTTATTTTAAATGTCGCCAGAATGATTGATGGATGAGGTCGGATTAACATGCGGTCCATAACAACAAGTGGATTGTAATTCATAAAGCAACGTTGTACGACAGGTAACTGGATTAGCCGACCCTGGAACTGAAAAACACGTTTCCTGCCTCTGAGCGTAACGTCATCAATTCGGCGCTTGACTATCGGTCACGAGTCGCATTGTAGCAACAATGCAGCGTCTGAGAGCGGGACGCATGGGCTACTGTTCATTGAAGGCAGCGACATAATCAACCGGACTGTGGCTGTCCCGTCTCCGATACACGTAAATCAAAGTACGACCGGAAAAACTTCTACCGAGAGGCGTCTGACTGCTATACAGGGCACGCTGTGCCGATGATGCGAAGAAATATCATCATCCGTAGCCACCAGCCAGTGACAGAGATAGAGAGAGTGAGAGTGGGTCGTTACACTCGACTGATCGAACTAACGTCGCGATCAGTTTTCAGATTTTATATTAATTCATAACGGTATTAAAACTTGTTTTATCTGTTTTAATTTTTACGAGAAAAAAATGCAGAATATTTAACGCCTGTCAGAAACCTTAATGTTTTAAAAAAAATTCGAGTTATGCATCGAATATATAAGAAATTAAATATCTGAAGGCTGTTGAGTATTGTAAACATCATTCGACGTTTTGATGCTACCTTATAATATAAAGTAGCATCATATTATGCTTTATCCAAAGTCGCACTGCTCTAGTATCAAATTCTATATACATCCCGCGGGCGCCTATATCCAACAGTATTAGATGTAAATGGAAGAGTCTGCCAGTCTGATTACTGCATCACTCAGTGCACCTGCCGAAGACTCCTCCATCATTCATCCGGTCTCTGATTGTGTTCTTCTGACGACATACTCTACCGTTTATTTCTTACGCGATGATTGATGATAGATTTCTTTCCACGATCGAGTGGCTTAAGCAAACAGCGCCATCTAGACCAAGCGGCGCACGCTGAAAAATATTTGGGGTCCAAACCCGAAACCCCCAACCAAGAGTAGGCGTAGTACTATGCAGATTCACACGTAGGCCTATAGTTCAGCTTTGCCATTTTCAACGGCATACAAGGTTGTATGCGTGTGACTTAATGTGCACGGTTTCGACTTCAAAATGCACCAAATGCGTTTGGCTGCTCGGTTCCGCCCAGACCCGCAGGAAAGCTTATTCCGTTAATCCATAGCTGAATTAAGGGAACTGACAAGAGCAAGAAAAATTGGGTGAAAGAAAATAAAAGAAAAAGGGAACGATAGTGAAAGAAAACGAAGTTTGAACCATGCATCGTGAAATCCTGCATGTACAATGCAATGAACATAGACTACTGGGTTGAATGAAGCAAAGCACATTCAGCATGGCAGTTTCATTTACCTGGTGGGCCAAAAAGTGGCAATCCTTTTAACTACTTTGATTTGATGACAGATAAACTGCATAACTTCAAATATTTATACCGTTTAAACCACTTTAATATTTGCGATTAATCATTTACAGTCTAAATGTGCTCATTATTTTAAAAAAAACATTTTCATATCTTTTTGGGAACCCCAGTGTTTCTGTGCACGCAAATTGTGAATCAAACAGCATTCATTGTTAAGTCACCCAACCGTCATGACGAAATTATAATTTATTTACATAAAACACAACTTGTATACCTCAGCAAGCAAAAGATCGTTATTTAATAAAAAAATAACACGTAAATAAACAAAAAAAATAACAAACATAATGTATTTAACAAGATAGATAACTCTAATACCAAGAAAGTGGCAATTTTGGCCCACCGTGTAAACACCATCACCAGCTTCCATTATGCATTATCTACGTCAGCATCAGCAGCAGCACATGACGTCGTGAGCTAAGCGTCGAATGGCAAATTGAAGGTTAAACCGGTTCAGTTAAGAGCACGCATTTCGCACGTCTCACGTCGAACTACAGTTGCGGTTGTGCTGACTGTACGATGTTAGTAATTAATACGATTACAAGATCGGCGTTGACGACTTATTAGTCCGCTCGTCGAATGCACTGAAAGTGTTGAGATGAGCAAACGAATAAATTCGGCCTGATGGTCGCTTGAACATGGCCGTGAGAATCTGTCACGTGTTTAACGTAACGCAAGTTTAAGTAAATACACGCAATATATAGCGCGTTAACTGTAAAAAAAAATCCAAACGACAGCGTTATACATGTGAGAGAACGTTACAAAGGACGAATTGACCTTGATATTTTGAAGCGCTGAACGCGGATCGGTAGAAAAGCTCTCCGTCTCTCGATGGAAGCCTCCGCTGTCGAGCAGCTCCAGTAGCTTATTGTGCATCTACAATTCAACCACAACAACTTGCATTAACATGTGTCGCAATCAGTCTAATACAATAATAAACTCAGTCGCCGCCAAGAAACTAGGCAGCAGCTATACGAGTATACATGTATTGAATGCATTTCGTTATAACCATGGTATAATTTACTAGCGTAACTAAAACCTGCGCATTTCTGCCAAATCTCAGCAGTTTTAACTCATTCATTAAAAAAGAAAAACCTACAAGTAAGAAAACTTACAAGTTCAAAAGATTATATTAGGTGGAAACAAAAATATTGCTGCTAAAACCGGAAATATTGATACATTAAAATATGATAAAATTATAATAACAAATCTAATGTTTTCGACTACGACAAGCTCGACAAACTGTTTTAGAAATTCTACCAACGATCGACAACCGAGAACAACAACACAGCCGTTTTGGGGCGTCGATTTTGCCATTTCAGGCTATTCATTTTTGTCACAATCACTTTGCGATTCTGTCAAGCTCGTTATGGCTTAAGTTTGAAATATTAAAAAAAATTAGCAATATTTCATAAAACTGACGACAAGAATATCTTTTTCTGTGGTGCGGTTGCTTCACCGTTCCAAATGTGCAGCGATCACGCGAAGCCGTTTTCTGTCGTCCATGAGTTAAACTGAGATGGGAGTTCAAGGCACACGAACGATCTCACATTGTTTAGACATACTCCGACAGTGGCGCAGCTTTCGCCTTCCTCGTTTTCCAGTCCCTTGAAGGTTTATTGGTGCTGCCGGAAATGGTTTCGAAAATGCTAAAGTTGTCGATATCGCGTTGTTTCAGCAACATCAATCCCGAACGCGTTCCACACAAATCCACTAGTCGACATATTATACCGCTGCGAGCTTAACCATCACAGCAATGGCTGTATATGCACCGGAGTGAATCTTCGTATGTACAGGCTTCCCGTGCTACTGTCTCCGTGGACTTGCCAGCGTATACTTGATATCCACAGTTCGCAGCATGTCAATGACCCCAGTTCCTGGTCGACTGCGTTTGCGTTCATCATCGACCTCGGCACTTGCTGTAGGCCTATACCATCGACATGCCAGCCTCCGTACTACTAGCGACCGAGCATTTCCCGTTGCGGCACGGCAGCAAGAATTGTGAAACAGTCTACCGCCAAACGTAACGTCATCACGAATAGGCTTACCGTTAACATTTGAATCTAAATTTGAAAACAGATCTGATATGTTACGTTAAAATCATACTTTCGCCTTTCTTAGATATCTACATGAGAACATATGTTCCGTTATAAAACTGATAATTACGTTAGCTTGGCGGGCCGAGCGACTGGATGCGTCCTGGAACAGAGTGCCGACACGGGTCCAACCGTAGTGTTGTAGCAGACGTATGCGTGCCAGGTTGAAGTCGGCATCACTCGGCACCGTCCGGTAGAAGTTCGGATATTTCTTTCTATCGCTCAGTATTGGGTTCGTGTCACCATACGATACCTGCAATAAAAATGAAAAATACATAAGCTGTACCGTTGCTATGAGTTGTGTGGTCTGATGATTAGAGCATCGGTCAAGTTCACACACGTTCTCTATCATCAAGCACTGTAACATGGTGTTTTATAGCTGGAAAGGTATGACTGCAAACCTGACGAAAAGGAATGACAGCCTAACACTTTTTTATGTCCGTGATAGGCCTACGGGCCTAAAGACCGGAATCACGATACGGTTCAAATCTCACCGAAAGTCATTTGCAAGCAACCTTGAGCAATTTGCTAACTAACTGCGTACTCAAGCCAACTTAGCCGTCACCTTTAGCAAAATGAGAAATGAAGAGTATATACGAGCTATGTGGTAAAAAGCCTAATATTGTTTATTGGGAAGGTGTTATGTCTGCATGCTGCACCGCTGTTTGTTTGTTTGTTTCGCCATCACGGCAACAGATGGCGAAATGCCAATCACTTGCTCGTTTCTAGACTGTATAACGCTTCTGATCTTGAGTCTGGCTCGCCTAAGCTACCGCGTAAACTGTATTAGTAAGTACCCTGGCCTTTAACTGGGACGCTAAAATGTAGAACTAAAATTTTTGAGACTGGAATTTGCGGCATAAACGTGTTCATAAATACAAAGCTAAAAATGCGAAACTAAAAAATAGCTAGAGCACAAAAAAAACTCAGGGCTGGAAAATGCGATTTTCTGTTGGTGATTAATAGCAACCTTGGCCTTATATCCCACCGTTTTTGAAATACGGCCAGTTTTCGATTGAAAACCGCAGATTTTTTTCTACCTCTTCCATTTAACCAAAAATTTGAAAATGTTTCCTTTGCACAGCATCACCCATGGACTAATTAAAAGTGTAGAAACTTTTTAAGACCCACCGCTCAGCCACAGTACATTCATTACACTTGTGATTAACTTCGGCTTTCTTTGATTTATCACCACATCTTATGACATGGCAATAAAATGTTATACCATTATAGTTGATACATAAAGCTGTATAAAATTAACATAATGTCAGTGACACTTTGTACAGTTGTGGTAAAATATTTAAGAAATGTGAAAAACTGATCATGGTGCCCCAGTCTGCGTTTATCTTTTATTTCTTGTAATCAATCTTCGTTCCTTGCTAATAGACGCAATGCAACAACGAGATAATGCGTTATGGTATACGCTACTGTAACTTACTTTTTGTCGCTGCACATGCACATGTATAATGGCTGGCAATCAATCATGTTCACAGACCTTACAACTGCGTGCAGTTCTGCAAGCGCTCTCTACTCTCCGATATTCGCCGAAGCTGTTTACTGTGTTTGATTACCGGTAGTTAGTTGATAGATCAATTACGTTCTGGTGACGTGTGGTCGATTAAACATTGTAAGAAAAGCTCTCCAGTGGAGTCCGGGACAAAGCCTTTGCCACAAACAAAAGTTTTTTTGCATTTTAAGCTCGAAAATTAAATCGACCGTATGTGGTGGTAACGTTTCTGTTTACTTTGGCGGCTGCTTCGTTCTTGCTGAGGGCGGGAGGTTGATCCCAAGAAATCTCTCTTGGCTACGGTTTCTTTTAGCCACACAGAGCTTCCCATATCCTCAGCTGAATTAATGGAAGGCGGCCCAAAGGTGAAGCCGAAGTCGAATCCTCCCCCGGAAAAGTCTTCTCGAGCCAGGAATGCAGCAGCCGATCGGCCGCGTGGTAGTTGCAGAAGGCACGTACGCACCTGAAGGATGTCCCACCAGAAGGCTGATTCAGCGACAGGCACAGTGACACGACTGCAGAGGTCACCGAGCACGAGAACTTTGAACGGCGGGTAGTACATCATGTCGAAAAACACTCGACTGCCGACCGCCATGTCACACTGCAGCCGCCACGCCGCACACACAAACCATACAGTTCTGTATTGGCAGAAATGGTGGGTTCCTTGGAAAACGAACCGGGAGTAAAATATTGAAATTGCACGGGCGTGTGTGCAACATTCGCGGTAATTTAGGCTATCCGTTATGAGCAAAACCATAATTGCAATAAACGTTTATAAACATTTTTTAAAAATTTTTATAAAACGCATTTCAACTTTCTTTTAAAGTTCACATTAAACAGTTAACGAACACATGACGGTAATTAAAAATAATTCTATACAAAAAATCAAACAACAATGACAAATAATAGACATCAATATACTTGTAATATTAAATAGTATTTAAAAATAATAACAGATTTCATGCCAAATCATGATGTGAATATAAACTGTTTTGTAAAGCAATACTGTATTAATTCAACACTCAATAAACGTCGAGTTTTTGTCCATGCTCTTGCTCAGCGTTTACAAACTTGATAAAACAACTTTTCTCATAAAACGTGTTTTGATGTTCATAATTTTTTCCTTACGTTTATAACATTTTCGAGCAAAACCGCGTTTATTTTCTGAAGGTTTCGCTTTCTTGCAATGTTCCGTTTCCCGCGAATTTTGGCGATGACTTTAATAAAGATTTTGTTCAATTCCAAATCACGCCAGAATTTCAATCTGCCACTGAGTAATAGCAGCAGCACCAACAACAACAGCAGCAGCTGAAAGTGTCACTTCATAGGCGTTTGATTTCCTATCGTAATTATAAATAATAGAGACAGAGACAGCTGAGATCTACTAGGCAACTTTGTCAGGAAAATGCAAACTGTTTTATTTGTTTCGGTGATAAATTATTTTCGTTAATGATTATCTAAAGTTGACATTTTTAAATAATCATACTTGACGCTTAATAGTAATAGTGACGAGTAGAAATAGCTGAGGTGAAGAAAAGAACAATAATTTAAAACAATAATTTTAGTGTTGCAGCAGCAATACGACGTTTTGATGTAAACTATAGAAAACTGTCGGCCCGATGCCGACATAATTGTACGGCCGTCCGCCTCACTTGTATCCTTTCGAGCTAAAATCGGCACACCGGTTACCCCTGTCCTTGGAATCGTTTACGCCAATTTGCGTTTTTCTTCAACTTGTGGGTTTCGAGTTAAGGGCGGACAGACAGACAGACGGTCGGACGGACGGACGGAAGAGCAAGACCCACTACTATGACGGCCGCACAAAGCGCACTGGCTCATTGTGTATGCCAGACGGTAGCTATATTGACTCGCAAACTATGATCAGAATTAACTGATCTGCACGTATGACCGCCAAATAGTCCGGACACAAAGCCTGTTCATTGCGACGTTTGGTGCAAGAGCGTGTGTCGACACCACACCAGCCACTAGCCGTCAGCGAGTTAAAGCGACACGGACTGCAGTGCAACTCCAAGAGTCGTCCTAGATGAGGTCATTGATCAATGGGCCGCCTAATCAGCTTAAAGCTTGCATTGAATCTTGTCGACGGCATTTCCAACATCTGCCGCAGGCCTAACTGCGCTTGGGTGAATCGGATGTGCAGTTTTTTTTGGAACTCGGTATGCATTAACTGTATCCCTTCTCGCAACGTAACGCAATTGCCAATTAGGTATAATATAAAATAGTGCACAGTACTGTGGCACACAAACCGTGTTTGACGTAGAGCGTGTATTAGTTTAAAATATTCTAATTCTTGGTTCAAATTTCTTGCAGTCTATAGTTGTTCAGATAACAATCGTGTCACGTATGAGCCTATAGTTATGACCAGCTACAAGTAAATACCCAAATATATTGTATCTCTCTCTCTCTCTCCCTCTATCGCTTATGCTACGACTTGTCATCCGTCTGTCTGTCGTCTGTCGTTTCTCTCTAATGTTTCGTACTGTGGCTAAACGGTACGTCGTAGAGATCGGTACTGTTGACTAGGGCGATGGCAAGTTTCTATAGGCGGTCAATAGTAGCCTACTATCTTTGACTATGGGCCTGTTACAGTCAGCTTTCCCTAGCGACAGCTGGGCTTATGTTTTTGCTTCATGACGAAGTGCCGCTTTACCTTTTCTGTCGTCTACATCGACATGTATATTACAGAAGTCTGACTGAATGGACAGCACGACACTGCGCAGCACCTGTCTGCAAAACGTCATAAACCGTGTTATATGCGCGTAGTGACGCCAGCCGCTTGACTGTGTGCTCATCACTCAGCGAATAGCCTAAACCCGCTGACACCGGCAGTCGTATGTAACTATTTGCTCGACTTCACTCGTTTAAATTATGCAGAAGCTATCAGCAGCTGCCCAGCACGAGAAAGAGAGAGATACTGAACTATAAGCCGCACCAACATCGTGTAACTAACTGATTGAATTATCTTTCGACGTAACGTCGCAATACGACCATCAAAGCGACTTTGCCTCTCAGGCATCTTATACAATACATGTGTCGAGTTAGGCGTTAAACCCTTCTTTATGCCTTATTGTTTTACACGCAAACAATGGCGATTGTCAAATTACTCTTGGCTATTGTGGGTTAATTATAATTGAAATTTGTGGCGGGGGTCAAATCTTCAATCAGAATTTGCAATGCAAGTAGCGGCCAAGCTAATAATGCAGTGACCCTGCCTATTGACAAACGACTTTACCTTTGCTCACATTTGTAAACATTAATCAACAATATTACAAGTTATATTGGCGATCTGGTCATTTCTTGTGGTAATGCGATTGCTACGATTAGTCCAGTCTTCCTAGCGCCAAACGGTATTTTATTACCATAACAGCCGCAATAACATGATATCGTTTTTATACGCACATGGGCGGGTAATGCTATTGTACGTTGTCTGCACGTTTGTATATCCGTAACATTAATGTACGTTTATCATATACATGTAAGTTAGCTTACGTCAAATTTTATTACACGAATAATTAGCAAGATATCGGCGCTTTTTGCTAACATAATTATAGTGAATTCAAAGCAAGAGAAACACTCTCAAATTTAGGCTAAACAGAAGTGGATAAGAAAACAACGATTTTCAACCAATAAGACGCCATATCTCTGAAACTGTGATAGATATGGCCAGGGTTGCTGTTGATCACTAATAGGAAGTCGTCAATTGTACAAAAATTTCGGATGACCTTGAACGGTAATTACGCACTCTGCTATATAAATCATGCATATTTAGGAGCTCACCATAGAAATCGAAAAAAGATAGACCCATAGTATCAAGACAAAAATGTAGCCAAGGTCTACTTTTAGACGGTATAAACTTCGTGCAAATATTCTTGGGGGGTCCGTGGCAAGCGGCGTCAAATCACAGTGGAGTACACTAAAATCAAAATTTTTAGCAACATTGGTTGCCTTGTCGGATTTCCTTAAAACCATTAAAACCAAGGCCAACGTCACCATGCACCAATATGAAGAAGTGCCTTTTCGGCGGCTTTCCAACGCCTTTAAAATAATTAATCTTGAACGACCTTGTCATGCCATTTTAATTTAAATTTTTTTAGTTTGCCGGTTTTTGACGCGATATAGCTATGCTTTAAGCGTCTGTGGCACGATTGTCGTCTGTCTGTCTGTTGTCCGTCTGTCCGTCCGTAAAAGATGTATTGCGGCTAAGCGTTAAGTTTTGGGGGAAAACGTTTTGCATGATTAGCTCTTTGCCGAGGCTTTCTGCGAACATAATTTGGGAAATGTAAAGCAAGGAAAACATTTTTAAATTTGGGGTTAAATAAACGTGGGTAAAAATGTGCGTTTTTGAACGGAAAACTCTTAACTATATTTCGGAAACGGTGAAAGATAGAGCCAAGGTTACTATTAATCACTAATAAGAAGTGGCATATACGTTCTTTAAGATAAAATGAAAATCATCGACCTTAGATGACTTTGAAGGTCAGTACTGCAACAAGAACAGTATAAGCTGTAACGCGTTTTCCTAGCGGCAGCTGAACTTTTTATTCTAGATACTTTTGCTTGGCTTTCAAAGACAAGAAGCCTAACTGTCGCTAGAATAGCCGACCGCACTGGTTGTCAGCGACTTTCAAGGTCACTTAAAGTGGATAATTTTTAGGTCATTTGAAAGCCAATGTGCGACTTTCCATTACTGATTAATAGCAACTCGGGCCTTATCTCGCACCATTTAGCCACAATAGCGCGTAACTGTCTTTAAGGTCATCCAAGGTCAATAATTTCTATCTCGTCTGACAGAGCGTTGACTTCCTATTAGTGATTAATAGTAATTTTGGCCGTATCTCTCACCGTTTCCTTGATAAGCTTAGTTTTTCATTGAATTTTCTACTCTCTTACATTTAACGCTCAATTTAAAAATGTGCTTCTTGCACTAGATGGCTGAAATTTTGAACGCCCGAGTTTAACACACTCGATTAATTATTTGTGTAAAAAGTTTTTTCTTACTGCTACCCGTTAACCATCTGTTACGGACGGACAAACGGACAGACGACGGACGACAGCCATGGCAATAGCCTGACCTTTATTTAAGTACGGTCGGCTAAAACTACGTAAAAGCGAATAAACATACTGCATTACAATCAGCGACAAAAGTGTACCCCTAGGACTGTAGCTTTTGGTAATATAAAACTTTGTGGACATTCGCCGAGGTTCTCTGCAGAAGTAGCGTCAAACGACGACGGAATGTCGAAAAGCGATAAGACCTCCTATCTTTCGTTGGCTTCAACCACGATGTTATTAAATTTAGAACCTTTAGAAATTAAGCCAGAGTTATTCAGCATGAATTCTACTTTGTTGGGATAGCTGTGGGAGTCTTTAAGAACACAACAAACTACTGTGTGGCTGTTGCCTGCGTCCGGGGCGTCTCCACAGTTCTTTATCGCTAGACTATTAAACACCAAACAGGTCCGCTAAAGAAATGAGAGTTACGGAATGTTAGCATGCGGATCGTCATCGGCAGAATATTTCGAATCCGCCAATGGATTGCATGGTGCGGGTCCTGTAGCCAGCGACTAGCATACAATCGTAGCAAAACCAGATGCAGTAAATCGATTATACGCTGCAATTAACGACATCCCGGGTTACGACCGGAGCGGCACACGGCGAAGCAAATAACGCATCACGCATTTGTGATAGTTTGTTCGGCGACAGTCGCAAGCAAGTGGCGGCAACGACGATGGACCAGTCGATGATGCGTGCAAGATATGGACGAGATACAGCGACTGCGACATTGGCAGCGGACAGACAGACTCACTCGATCAGTCGACCAGCGCGACTTACGACATACTAACGACCGTCGCGTAGTCGTCGTGACGCGTAACGCGCATATTTCACGGAGTAGTGGTCACGGCGCATGTGACATTGCTCAGTTCTGCCATCTGCATAAACACCGGAAGCGCATTAGCGTGTGCGCTTGACCGGAAACG
>Ga0209367_1000436_pt1 | contig 40624 bp, 12 predicted proteins | sample WorMetLIZISLAND2_FD_187412 | JGI IMG/M metagenome (GOLD analysis project Ga0209367, IMG submission 187412) | Marine gutless worms symbiont microbial communities from Max Planck institute for Marine Microbiology, Germany - Olavius geniculatus... ...
GTAGTGTAGCGACACACTTGAGGTGTGGTGGGATCTTTAGTAATAGTGCTACTGCAAATTTTCTCCTTTTTCCGACAGTATAAAAATTTTGAAAATTGGTTAATATTTGATAAAGTTATTGGCGTATAAAAATTTTGTGCCATTTTTTTGGCCCACCCTGTATGACTCGGAAAAGACTCTACGCTTTTCTACATTAGAGCAGTGTCGCTAGTTGTTGGTCGTACCGGTGTATTGGTGCTCAATAGCTCGAATCTGTGCCTCGGAGAAGTTCCAGTGTTTCGCTAGCTTCTTCCAGTCGGTCGGGCGCAGTTGCCTCGTGGCCAGCTTCCACAGGACGTCTTTCAGCTGTTCGGCCGCGTGCGGGTTGCTACAGGCGCGCTTCACTGGAAACGTCTTCACCGAAACACAGTCAGTCGTACCATTCTGCAAATTACCAAAATATAAGCAATTACGGGCCTATTATTTACGACAATAACGTTGTCTGCTTTTGATTGCAAAGACCGTACGTAAAAGTAAAAAAAAAATAAAATAAATTAATACAAAGTTGTTTCAAAAGATAAGTTTTTGCATATCGGTTTATCACGATCGTTGCGGTTGTTGACAATAATTACGCAAGGTAGTGTAGCGACCTTACTGACCGGCAGACGAATAATCTGTGACAATACGGCCCTACAGATTTGACATTTTTATTGCACGACGTCTAAGGGATTAGTTTTTTTACTGGATACAGTGTATATACGATTACATCACATTTCGATCAGGTGTCGAAAAATCCAATTTCCAGTTAATTTCTCACAACTCAAACACCAATTTATCTATGACAAATTGGTCGTCGCAGCGAAATCTAACGGCAAACAGAAATCGATCCGAGAAAGGCAACAGCTGTTGACGTCAACACGTTGGTAAATAAAGGCTGCAATTTGACGAATTCAATGAAACTTATAACGTACTGCAGACAATGCGGTACAAATTAATCGGTAGGCTTACGCCTGTGCCGGTACATACGGGGCATGAGTTGCTAGAGTGAATGGCAGATAAGGCACTGCAGGAGGTCTGGTAGAAACAGTGATGGTAGTCCAAGCTGCACTCAAGACCATTCGCCAGTCGGTCGGCACGCACAGCGCACTGATAGCGCTCGGCTGTGATCAGTAAGTCGACTATACCGATCATTGATGCTCGCGACGCCAGACCCAGCGCTGTACGGCCGCCCTACACACAATACGTTGTCGTCAGCTGCGCTCTGCCAACTCAAGGACATGTGTCGTCAGATGGACCTGCAGCAGCTATGGAGATAGATGCTTTGCTGTTGCAGGTCCGAGGTTGTGGAACTGTCTGCCAGCTCATCTGAGACAAACTGACGTTAACTTTGAACAGCTTAAACAGCAGTTAAAGACATTTTTGTTTGGGCGTTGAGAGCGCGGCGCATTGTGGCTATTGTTAAATTGCGCCTTCTAAATAATCTTACTCACTTACTTATTTACTAATATGGAATGGAAGTATTAGTAAAGTATGTTAAAAGGCGCAGCTTAACACAGTTAGAACCACAAAGCGCCGCGATCCCGACATGTACCCGAACAAAAATGTCTTTAGCAGCCGCTTAAACTGTTCAAAACCTAATCGCGCATGCCCTAATCAAGGTCTTTGATGTTACAGTATCTATATAGAGGCATCGCGCACCTTCTCTGTGACGTCATAGTTGGCTCCAGCTACAAGGAGCGCTTCGACCACCTCAGCTCCTGCTGACTGCTCTACGGCCGCGTGGAGTGCCGTCTCTGAACGCTACAGACAGTAACACAGACAACAGTCTATGTATGTCTTTGTTCACCAATGAATGACAACAGTAACAACACGATAATGTTCATACGAACACGGAATCTGTCCAATGCATTTCGATAGTTTACAGTATATGTCCATAAAAATATAATCAGTGAGATGTTTAAACTGGTAGAAAAAAATCGAGCAGTTTTATTTCAAATTGTACAGCAGCAATAATCCTTTCATCTTTCTCTATTATTTTAACTAAACAATAAACACTGTAAGTCATGAGACCATTCGATTCACTATAAATGGTCTATCGATACCATGCATCTATCTTGCACCGATATAGAGATATGGCGCCTCAAAGATAATGGGGTCACGACTTTGACCTTTTGGGGTCACGTGACGTCATCGGTCACGTAACCGTTCGACTCCCGGAGGTCGACTTCCTATTCCATAGTGACCATGCGCCTATCTGGCACCGTTACCGAGATATGGCGCCTCAAATATTGGACGCACAGACGTGGACACGGAAAGAAAGACGGAAGAAGAGAAAGAAAAAAAGAAAGGGGGAGGGAACGCAAGAAAAAAAAGGGAAAAAATGAAAGGGGAAAAGAAAGGCAAAGGGGAAAGAGAAAAGGAATGGAAGGTAAAGGGTAGGGGAAGAGAAATGGAAAGGGGAAGGGAAAGAAAAAAAGGGAAGGAAGAAAAGTAAGAAAAAGGGGAAAGGTATGGGTAGAAAAAGCAGAAGGGATAGGAGAAAAAAAGAGGAAAAGGAAGGAAAAGGGGAATGGAATGGAAAGGGATGGTAAAGGAAAGGGGAAGCGGAAGAGAAAGGGAAAGGGAAAGAAAAACTCTAAACAGGTTTGTGTAATTCTTTCGACGTTGCTTTCAGAGATGAATTGCAGAGGAAAAATAATAAAATCTAATAAAATTGCCTGTTAAAATTTTAACGTTCCACTAAGTTACAGTTTTTCCCTGCAGCAGAAATGGTATACTGACCTCGTTCTGTTTGTCGACATCACAATCAGCGCTGATCAGCAATTGAACGACTTTTGGATGATTTGCTGCCGCAGCTAGATGCAAAGCCGTGTTACCTTGCTAGAACATCATATATACATCACAATCACATTTTGCTTCTTCGCATAGCTTCTTTCATTCGCATCTGCTGACTTTTAAGTTTAAATACAAAATTGACAACCGGATTTTTTTACAGACGCGAGGCAGACATTTCCCTCCCCCTGGGCCTGTCAACCACGGACGTTTTCCCCCTCGGACATTTCCCCGCCCGGACGTTCCCCTCTGCTTTTCGAGTGCCCAGAACGTTTCCCTCCTCTTAGGCCAGTAACAACATATTATCAGAATCAGCACCAAGACTGAGCAGAAAGTCCTTGCAACGCCAAAAGCAACTCTGCCTTTGAAGTCTCGTCGCCGTGTAGTATTTTTCGAACACAATGAGTCTTAGTAGGCGCGAGTGCTCAACAATTATCAACAGTTAGGGACGTAGGCCTACGCGCCCACGAGACGATTAAACTCGACTCGATGCAGACTGAACCAGGAAAGTAAAAGTAGTTAGGGGGAAATGTCCTACACTCTCACAGACAAACGTTTGATATTACTGCGTGCTTTCAGTCTTTAGCAACTTAACTTAGTAACAGTTTGACAATAATAAAAATGAATTGTTATAGAAACAAGGTGCACCCTGCACGGAACAGACAGGAAAAATTACTGCATCACGAATCTATCTCTATTCAATATAATAGTGTCGTTGTTTGTTAGCCTCAGTTAACTAAGCTATATTACTACTATGGTTTTACAAAATAAACTTTGTGGATTGTGGAATCAGGATGGATGCTTTTCTGTTGCCTTAATATTATAAACACTAGCGCTTAAAAAGACGTCAAATAATGCTATAAATACAATGTGTATGAAAATGCCAAAAGGCTAAGCTTACTAACATCGAAATTGCAAAGTACTGCCAAAACATTTTGGCTTCAAACCACTAAGTGAACTGATTGTCAATAAAAGCGAGAAATGTAACAGTATCCATTTTTAACTTTATGCAAAATGCTATTTGCGTTCAAACGTTTATGTAATAAAATAACCTACCTATGGTTGACGTTAGTTAAGTTTTTCATGTATGCTACGATATTTCGGTAAATAAAAAATGCAAGCTTATAAATAATCATTAATGTAGACAAATTTATCCCTAGCGACAGCCGCGCCTCAGATTCTCACGGTGTGTACATGACAAGGTGCATGTGTGCGTGTACAAACGTGTACGTCAGACATGACGCAATGACATACAGGATTCGTTGCGTTCACGTCGCACTTGTGACTGACAAGCAGCTTGACGCAGTCGATGTGACCTCCCGCCGCGGCAGACAACAACGGCGTCATTTGCTTCTACACATCAACAGCAGCAGAACAAACGATTATTGCTACCCAAAGACGTTAGATAATCTAGGCTTATCTGACGTCTTTGTTGCTATCTGATCAGCTGCTGCTAGTGTGCAGTACGCACTGCTGAACATTCTAGTGGAAACAATACAATATTCGTTTAATTCAACGTAGACAGACCGCTACGTAGGTTACAATGAATTACCCGGTACACAAGTATTAACAGTGTGTAGGTTACAAAATGAAGGTAGAGCGCAGTAGAACATAATATGCAGTTTAAAAATCTAAAAACAGTAAAATAAAATAAACAAAAAATAATAAAATAAGTGTCCTAAGTGACAATTCTAATAAATGTCTTAAAAAGCATCCTGGATAAAAAGTTTTTATCATCTGTTTTAACATGGAATGTTATATCATGCCGGCTTTGCACTAAGATAGCCGACCGTACTGGTTGTCAGTGTCCTTCAAGGTCATCTAAGGTCGATGATTTTTATCTCATCTAACAGAGCGCTTGGCACTTCCTAGTAATGATTAACAGTAACCTTGGCCGTATCTCTCACCATTTCCGAGATATGACCAGCTTTCCGTTGAAAAACGCACATTTTCCTACCCTCCTCCATTCAACCTCAATTCTCAAAATGTTTTCTTTGTACTAGATCATTAAAATTTTGCGTGCCTAGATTTAAGACAGAGAACTAATTATTCGTGTAAAATTTTTTAAAGACCTACCCGTTAGCCAGAGTACGTCCGTGACATAGATGTAAAAACGTTTTTTTTATATTTTTCTATAAAAGTTCAAAAACATGTCTTTATGTTTTTATTTATGATTTTATGTTTTCGTGCTTTTTAATGTCGTGTTTTTGTTGTAGTTCAAACATAAACGTGCAAAATGATGCATTACTCATGGGCAAATTGCGTTTAGTGTCCATTTCCTGGACACAGCGAGTGTTTTGTAGCAGTATTATTGATTCGTACCAATTTGACGGTTCTTCTTACTTGAATAAATACTGTAGTTTAGTGTTTTTATGCATGTTTTCAAATGTTTTTATAAACAGTAAAAAAGCAGGTTTTCAAGTTTTTTATTCGCAAATTAATGTTTTAACATCTATGATCCATGACAGACGACGACAGACAGACAGACAGACAGACAGTCGACGACAACCATACCATAAGTTCAACCGTTACTTAAGTACGGTCGGCTAATTATTCCTAGGCATTTTTTCCGTCAATTAGTCAGCCGCTGCAGTCAATTTACACGTTGCTCAGTTTCCAAGTCTGCAGCTTTGTGGTGGTGGGCAAAAAAATAATAATGTCTTTATTCAGAACTTTAGAATGTTTTTGGCCATGAGCGCATTGCTCCCTTCAGGCCTACTGCCAGCGGACAATCTACTGCCTATTACCAATCAAGTACAGAGAAAATGAAACAAGATAATAAAATCATAACGTAGACATAACACTAAAAATGCTAAAACCACACAGCATACAAAAACCGTAGAATTTACAACGTTACACAACCGACAGTGCCGAGACTAAAACGTTAATCTGTGGCGGATTTGTTACAAACAGCACTGCTGCAATTTTACATATTTAACAAAAGTGCAAAACAAATAAATGCGAATAAAACAACTCACTGTATTTCTGGTAGCCATGTCGGCTCCATGTGAAAGCAGCAGTTTGACAACTTTGTGGTGTCCATTCGCAGCAGCCAAATGTAAACAGTCGAAACCGTCCTGCAGAGTGAAGACAAAAGCAAACTTTGATTATGCAGTGATTAGGCTATGACAAAAAAACTCCCAGCATCAAAGCCCATCTAATCACCTATTCAAAACTAACGCCGAATAGTACCTATGCGAACTAAAGTAAAAATACTGAAACATAACGGACACAAATTGTTTTTTTCCAATAAAACTGCAAAAGCATCTACAACTGCAAAAATATTTTAGAAAATCCAATAAAAATTTTAGGGATGCAAATTTTTAGGGCCAGACGGCAACGGAAGCACAGAACTATTAAGTCTAAGCTCCGTTTCATCATTTACTATTTCATTAAACTTCTAGTTTCAATTGTTGTTATTTTCAGCACTCCGACAGAATAGCCTCTTCCTGCAAGACCTGACGTTAAAACGCTGTAATGTTGTTGCGACAAAAGTAAATGGTAGGCATAGACAAAGAGACCCATAGGCCTACCCCACGAGATGCATAGGCGGCGTTCTCATCTCGCTTTCCGTGGCTGTTGAGCCCATAGGTGGATAGACCACTGAATCCGTGACCAAGGCCAGTGCGACGCCAGACCTATGTTTATTTCTTCAACCGCAGAATATCACCACCTTTTGACCGCTGCCATATTATACTGCTTGGTAAACAGAGGCACATTTTGTGCACGAACTTGCCCAAGGTTGTTATCTGGCAGTACACGAAGCCAGAGTCGAACCAGCAACTTTGCGGTCACCAGTCCAGCATGCTACCGTTACACTACCATGCCACAGATACAAAAACTACAAGAAGACCAGCTGTCGCTAGGATAGCCAACCGTACTGGTTGTCGGTGACCTTTAAGGTCATCCAAGGTCGATGATTTTTACCTCATCTGAAAGGGCGTATATGCCACTTCCTATTAGTGATCAATAGTAATAGTTACCGAGATACGGTCACTTATAGCTTGAAACTTTCCATTGAAAATTGGGGCAAACTGCAGCAGATGGAAACAGTTACTATTGACAGCATATAGGCAGTCGTCAGCGTCCTATCCTATGGCACTACCACCAACCCTCTACGACTTACCATTTAGCCACAATACCGCACAATTGGCATATCATAATGCGTTATGACCCTTCAAGATCATCAAAAAGTCAACGACTTTCATGTCACTTGAAAGCCAATATGCGACTTCCTACTAGTGATCAATAGCAACCTAAACCCTATCTTGCACAGTTTAGCCACAATACGTCCGCGACAGACGACGACGGACAGACGACAACCGTACCATAAGCTCGACCGTTACTTAAGTACGGTCGGCGAAAAACAAGAGTTGTGTAAGCTTATATACTGACGGCGTCCGGTTGGTCGACAGGAACGTTGTATTCAATGAGACTTTTCAGCACAAACTCGTGTCCGTGAAGTGCCGCTAAATGTGCCGCTGTCGACCCGTACTGTACGCGCATATACAAAATATACAGACAGTACAGACTTAAGCTTTATACCTCCGCCAAAAAGGTAATGTTTTTGCCAGACTTTGTTTGTTTGTCTGTCTGTCTGTCTGTGTGCAAAATAACTCAAAAAGTTATAGACGGATCTTTCTGAAATTTTGAGGTATGTCGGAAATGGCACAAACTACCAGTGATTCAATTTTAGGGGTGATCCGGAAGGAATCCTGGATTCTGGATCACTTTGAAATTTTCGTTACCACTGCGTTAAACGAGGCATAAAGGAACCGCTGGCAAAGCGAATATGGTGACGCCAAGTGGCGAACAACATTGCCTTGGCGGAGGTAGGCCCTAACTGCGGGCTATGACTGCTTTCTAGTTATTCAGGCAAAAACGATGAATGCAATAATGTGTTCAGAAAAAGGCAAATCTGTAGCAAACAGCAGCGGCGTCATGGGTTAAACAAAAAATTTGAGCTAATGCTCACGAGACGCGCGAAAGCCTATAGCATGCCCATGCTTATCCTGCAACCGTTTTCACGAAAGACTGGCTAACATCGGAAAAATAGCGACTTTTACGGGGGTACCGCTATTTGATGCAATCGTGCGCAGGTTTCCTTGAACCTAGAAAATCGACACTTGGACCGTCGAAATCTACATTCTATGCTGAAAATTTCACGCGCAGCTTCTCCATGTCTATCTCAATTAATTTCGGCGCAATTCGCTCTTGAAATGTGTCTCGCACCCTGAAATCGCCAAAAAATCCATAAAACTTCCTATTTTAGCGTTCAAGGTCATCCAAGGTCATTGAATTTGGTGGCAATCGAGAGCCAGTGTACGACTTCCTATTAGTGATTAATAGTAACTTAGGCCCTATCTCGCACCGTTATTATACAGCGACTTATTGGCTAAAAATCACAAATTTTTTCCCACCCTCCTCTCATTTAGGGTCCTCGTTCGGATGACCCACTTCGAATTTACGGGAAAGCTTTATGGTTCCTGAAACTAGAGTCTTCCAGGCAGCCGACGGTAAAGATTTGGTGATCTTAGCTTGCACCATTTTTGACTGATCCACCCGTGTGACGGACAGACAGACAGACAGACAGACAGACGGACAGAATTGCGATGGTTAAGACACGCTGAAAGCAGTAGTTGCTTTCGCACGTAAAAAGTAGGTGGGCCATCAATTTGCAATTTTTCCCTACAATTTCCAACACATGGGATTATGTGTGTTCCGAATTTAAATTGTTTTTGCCTAACTGTCTCCACAACTGGGGGTTTTCACCACCAAATTTTGCATTTTTGGACGAAAATATTCTGACACAATGAGGACTTTCCAATAATTTTCAAATAACCCAAGATTTAAAGGGGGAATGAACTACACACTCCCCCTGCCACCACGTCACTGGCAAATAGTCTGTCGGGTTCGATCAAAACCCCCGTCAGCCGGCACCAAGAAAAGTTGCATAAAATAACCAAAACGCGACCACCAAATGCGATTTTTGACCTCGAATTGCACAAAAATGCTTTTGCGGCCGTGACTTTTAGAATGCCACTAAGAAAGCCAAGAGCACCTAGGTGAATTAATAGCACGGGGGGACTGAAGTGGCCTCGAAAAGTGGAGTTGAACCCTGCTTGTAAAAGTCTGGCTACGGGTTTGCTATGCACCAAAGTCTTCCCTCGGATACAGGCAAAACACAAAATTAAACAACAGCAGAACAATAAGTGAGGAAGTATATAGGTTAATTTTTAGGTAAGTTGCGCAGACATTACGCAAATGAACAATACACTAACAATAGTACAAAATTTACATAAATCTACTTTTTGAAAGACAATAATCGCTAGTCGTGTTTGTCGCTATTTAGCTAATCATCTCTGAGCCGACGCATGCGCTATGCAGTATAAATTCATTGTCGTAAACGGCCAAACTACGACTTCTGCATTTCACAAGACAGTGTAGCATCAGTATTAACGTGAGGTAAGTAATTAAATTGTAGTGGTTTACGTCAAGTTTCTTCCTGATGTCGCATGCCAAAAATTATTAAAATCGGGCCAGCGCTTTAGGGAGGTATTAAAAAAATAGAAGTGGCCTGTTTTCTTCAGACACGGTGTATTCAGAGGTCCGTGGCGAGATGGTGACTGACCTTATCAACTTGACGAGCATCGGACTTCATCTCGAGTAGTTTGAAGACGACCTCGACGCTTCCTTTCTCACAGGCGACATGCAGCGCCGTCCGCTGACGCTGCACACATACGACGTAGAATGACGCCAGAGATGCACGACAGTGACGTCGTCATGGCAGGGAGATAGAAGGAACAATTCCCTCTCCCCCCTGAATTTTTAAATGTCGAAAAATTGTCGTAAAATCTTCTTCTTGTCGAAAAATTTTCAACCAAAAATGCACAAGTTGAGGCTGAAAACCCTCAATTGGGGAAAATCTTGGGGACTGAGGACCCACAATCTCATCTGTTGAAAACTTGCAACTGTCTGCATGTCGGAATTCTGTCCGACATTTGCAGTGTCTGTCGAAACCCACCGGAGACAAAGGTCATCCCACATTATTTGGACATGTCTTCTTGCAAAGCAAGAACGAAATCCTTTTAATAAAAGTCATGTCAAGGGAAAGCAAAAAAACAAAAAAAATTCTTTGCTTACTGACCACTGAAGATGTTATGCGAGGCTAAAATGCACCCGCGGACCCCTCTGTAAAGCTTACGAAGTTACGACGCTTCCCTATTCGGCGGCTAGGAAAAGCATTTCTTCTTCAATTTCCGACACCTTTGGCGTCTCGTTCTCAACCTTCGTGGCCCCATTGGAAACCCACCTCAGAACTATACAGGTGTCATAATGCCGTCATGCAATACTAATACCAAGCTAGTAGGTCTAGCTGTTGGTGTCTTAAACAAACTAAACGCAAAAAATAAACACAATAATTAAAGGTAATCAGCATCACAGTAATTCAGAAATCTCCGATGTCCGTAACTTGCAGCAGTCTGTCGAAAAACTGCAACTTCTTCTATCTTGCCCCTAACTTTTTAATGCTGACTGACACTCGGCGCGGGTAGACAACTAGAACTGAGTGAGACCTTGTCTTTGAGATTGATGTTGAACTGTTGCAGACAGTCGGCGATGAACATGACGGCACCGACGTGTTCGTTCACAGCGGCGCAGTGCAACAGACTCTGACCGTCCTGTACAGTGTACACCCATCGTCACACAAACACACACACAATAGAGGGAAAGGGTTTTCATTCAACGCAACGCAACGCACGCAACGTACGCAAGAAAAGCACACAGCAAACGCAACGGCCAAAACGCAAAAATAGAAGTAAAGACAGCAAAAAAATCAAGGGCAAAAAATGGCAAAAACAGCGCAAACTTTTGTGAAAATCGCAAAAATCACGGCAAAATCATCAGGCCAGAAGACCATTATACAGCCAGTAAAACTCAGGATCTAGCACTGACGAATATTAATATATGCAGTGCAAGATTTTTGTGTCTAAAAAATTTTGTTGTTGCAGAAAAATTAAAATACATTTTTCTACGACAACGCCGCTGTCACATATTAAGCCAGTAAATGACAAAGCACACTTAGGTGGCAGAGGCAAAATTAAATATTTTTGTGCTAAAATCACACAGTAAACATCAACTTATAACGATTAAAAAACAAAAACAAACTTGTTGTAAATCGCAAAAACGCGGCACTTTTGCTAAAAACACGGCAAAACAGGGCACTTCGGCAAAATCAAAGCATTTGACGAAAATCACGGTTTCCGTAATTTCCGTGTTTACGTGATTTTCTACTGTCCCTAAACAGAAGCGGTCGTGGCGTCAGCTGCGTGTGTTAATTGTGTATGTTGCTTGCGTTGCGCTGGATGGAAAACAGCGTGCCCATGATAAACAATACCATAATGAACGACGCAGTTAAAGCAGTCTGTTGGTTAATGAAGCGACAGTGCAGGCGGCTGCCATGAAACAGGAACTACTCACAACATGACTGAAAACAACACAATTATTACTGCATTCACAAGCTGACACAGACCTACAGTACAGGGTGCGGCAAAAAAGTAGCCCCTAAAGTTTTTCGCTTTTTTCTCAGCAACAGTTCGGCATTTTATTCTAAAATTTTACACATTCATTTCTTGACATTTTGTACGGCTAACTGCTAAGTAAAATATAATTTTATTAAAAAATGACGAATTTATAGATTTTTTAACATGACCGCCTACCGATTTTTTAGCATTAAAAATGTTCAAGCTACAACACCAATTCAATAACATCGTTAAAACAACGAAATTAACTAATGATCAGATGCCAGAATTCCATTGTCACTGTGAATGTTCGAAGTGTCCACCGACAGCTTCAAGCTCCAACAGAAGCCTTCAGTCGCTTAATTTGAGAAGTCTTTCACAACCTCGCCGATTGGTCCTTGTGGCAAGTTGCCCCATATAACCTGAAGCGCTTCCTCGAGTTCGGCGATTGTTTTTGGCTTTGTTTTAAGCTTGCGGTAAGCCTCCAACATTGCACCTCACACGTGACAGTCCATTTGGTTTATATTCGGCAAATTTGGAGGCCACTGGTCCTTTGTGCTGAAATCTGGACAGTTGACCCGCAGCCCGCTCCGTGCGCTGCGCGCTGTGTGTGCTGACGCGTCGTCTTGCTGGAAGATAAATTCGGTGGGCAGCCAGCGATTGCTTTAAAACAGTAATTTTGTGATAATTTATAAACGAAATATTACTGTTTATCAAATTGTCACTGTGACGTTATCGGCAGTAATGCGGTAACCGGTTTTTGAATATTGAATAGCATTTTAGCTTGAACATTTTTCAATGCTGAAAAACTGGTAGTTAATCATGTTAAAAAAATCTATAACTTTGTCGTTTTTCAACAAAATCACATTTCGCTTGGCAGTTACATGTAGAACGTTTCAGTAAATACATCCGTAATTTTTCGGATTAAAATTCTAAAGGGTTGTTGAGAAAACAGCGAAGAACTTTAGGGGGCTACTTTTTTGCCGCACCCTGTAGATAGCAGTGTCTTTGGCGACGTTACAACTGTCCATAATCTCACTCTAGACTATAGTCAAGCGTGACGGCGTGCTTTTTCATCACACGCATACCGTGCTCAGAACATATGCCTTCCATGAATACGTTTCAACATGGTCTAGATACATTATGTACCATGAAGTAACGTACGAGGTTTGTGGCGTGAACGTTGGCTCCGTTGTTGACCAGCTGTTGCAACACGTCGACATGACCAAACCACGCGGCCCACAGCAACGGCGTCATGCCAATCTGTACAACAGCAACAAGAAATCTGAGCCGTGGCTCATGAGACGCGCGACAGCATCGATGAAAGGCAATTTGGGAGCAGTTCGCTCTTGAAATATGCGTCGTAGCTCAAAATCGCAAAAATTCACTAAAAGCAGCTACTGTTTTGCATTTCAAGGTCGTTCAAGGTCATCGGCGTTGGTACCCCCAAAAAGCTCGTCAGCACTGCTTGTTATGATGAGCAGCAAGTCTGTGCCGCTGCAACTGTTCTCGCGCTAAAAGAGCTAATACGGGTGGAATTATTCCACTGAAATAACGATTTCGTATGGGGTACGCCCTCGTGTTAGGAGAATCTAATCACTCAGCAGCAAAAAACTTTGTCACACGAGACTGAAGACTCTACGCTATCACACAGTGGAAACTGGGAGTCTCTTTCTCATCTGAGCTTGAATCGATACCAGGTAGTGTCGGACAAACGGACAGACAGACGAACAGACAGAATTAAACCTACGAATGCTTGTACGAGTTTAGCACTACAGTATGTGCTGTTGCGCGTAAAAAGTATACTGTGCAGTGTTTTTAATGTGTTGTAGCGTCAAAACAAGTCCAAAATAATTTGCGGAAAAACGGAATAGATCTTCTTTTCTTTTCGAATGAGGCAGCAAAAATTTGCAATTGCATGTTTTTACCGGGGGTTTGTCTCCGAATCTCCCATTCCCTAAGGTGTTAGGGACCCCTATCTATCAGGGTGTGTCACTGGATCTGACTCCACGTGTGGGGCTACCAGCAGCCAAATTGCATTTAAAGCAGACGACAAACGGGTTTCCAGAACATGCTTAAAGTGCTAAAAGAAAAAGGCAGATCTCTCAGATAGGCAGGCAATGTATTTCAGACACTAAAAGACTGGGAACCGTCGCTTAAGAATTTCACCGTTAAAAAAGCCAATACAAATTACTGGGTGACATCAAAATAACATGGCATTAGTTACATCATGTAATAAACTAATAAATTACGTGACCTTGGACCTGCGGCGAATGGGCGTGGTCAAATTAGCTAAACAGAATCAGACGCTCAGAATTAGCCTAACTACCGTGAGATAGATGCGACGCGTTTTTCGCTCAATTTCCTGCTAATTATCTGATCGCCGGCGTCGGCTGCTGGTTCGGTTGCTGTGTTCAATGCAGCAGGACCTCCCCAATCTCAAACTTTTGTTAAAATAGATATTTTGGACTCGGAAAAATAATTACAATTGTTGATACCAGATTTCATATTTTAGAGCTATAATTGCACAAAATTCGATTTCGGCTGGGGCAGACCCCGTTGCGGGAGCTTACAGTGCTGAGAGACCCCCTGGCCAAAATTTAAGGGGTCCTACTTCAAGAGTAGGAAAAACGGGAGGGAAATGAAGAAGTGAAAAAGATAGGAAGAAAGGAAAAAAGAGAAAAAAGAAAGAAGGGATGGAAAAAAGGAAGGGCGGTGAGCCCCCAATTCACATTTCTGGTTACGGCACTAATTCAATGTGTTGCATAAGTGCCCCTTCAACTACAACTATATGGGACGTGTAGGCCGATACTTTGTGGGTTTATAAAATAAGCTCTGCCTGGACTGTGATCTAAAATCCGTCGATAACGCCAAACTGAGTTCATCATAAACACCGAACCATCATAGCCATGACTTTACTAGACTTTTTTATACACTGCAACTAATTATTAACCGTAATGACCATCTTATTACCAACAATTTACAGTATTTCACGCTACCAACATCCGGATGAATTCCAGATTTTTATCCAAGATAACCACCACGCCTAAACATTTGCAAAAACAGCTCGTTTTGCAAATGATCTAGACGTAGTTCTGACGTAACATAAGGAAAAACATACACTCTAACTACAGCCTGCGCCAGCCTGTGTCTGCAGGCTGCGCACGGTGGCCGCACGGCAGGCGGCTCTGGTTAGTGACGAAAGCGCATTAGGGGCGTGCGCATGCTCGCGACGATGCGCTATACAAATTGACGACCTTTACCTTTTTTTTACCTTTTACCTTAAGCAGAAGCAGCGAAGACACTGACAGAGTGAGATACATGTAGTGTGAAATATGACGACGCGACTTGATTGTCGAGTTGCGTCGCGACGTCGCAGGCAAGGCTGGAAAAAAGCTAAGTTTTGAAAGAAAATTTTCAGGTTTAAAGTTTTCTTTAGTTTTTAAAGGTTTTTAAAGTTTATTTCTTTAGTGTCCAATGAACACCGTAGACAAAATTACGACCCAGGGAAAACATCTTATACACCCTATTAACGGGTGAACGACACAATGCCGTGACTGACGTCATAACTCAAACATCACGATTGAAATATTAAATAAAACATCATGATATGTAATACATTTCACAACAAACACAATTTCACAAAAAAACCTAAACAAAAAAAACTTTAAATGGGACTTACATGAGGTTTTTAAAAATGTTTTTTTTAACTTTAGAAACCTAAGTTTTTTCGGACCTATTCGGGTCACACCTATGTGACCCCTGGTCACAGGTGTGAACTGAGTACCGTGATAGGCCTATGAAAATTACTAACTTTATCCGTGAGTTCAAGTGTTGCTCCAGCGGTTATCAGTGTATCGACGACGTGAGCCTGTCCGCCAGCGGCCGCGCAGTGCAACGGCGCACGACCCAACTGTATACGTACAATCATATCAGTCGATTAAGTACGCCAAGTAATAATAATAATAATAATAATAATAATAATCTGACTAGTAAAGCGCCAGTATGTGCTAAAAGAAAGACTTCAGTGGCGCTGGCGAACAGAACTAGTCGCTGAGGTTAAATGTCTGACGGAAAATGTGTGTCTTCAACCTGGATTTAAACACAGTCAGTGAACAGCTACTTGTAACGTCAATGGCTAGAGAGTTCCAAACGGTGGGTGCTGTGCAACGGAAAGCACGATCAGCAAAGCGAGTTCTTGTGGTCGGCTTGAAAAGTAGCGGTACAGCGGACGAGCGGAGATGACGATGCAGATCCCCGAAGTCTGATGTGGCGACTGAGGTATGATGGGGTGGACGTACTTCGGATCTTGTATGTCAGAACTGCCAATTTGTAGTCGATTCGTTGGCGAACGGGAAGCCAGAAACCAGAAGTAAAGCGAACAGACGTAAAGTTTTTCCCAAGGCATAAGGCCTACAGCCTTAGAACGACGTTTGGCTGTTTCCAAGCCACCGGTTGAAGTGAGAAAGCCAGAAGCCTAATTTATGCAACTTCTTAGTCGTTGCTAAGGATAACCTTAGAAAAAGTCTAACATAAAAAATATCTTTAAAATAAAATGTCTTTTACAAAAATTCTGAAGAAAAATGTAGAGGCCCATAAAAATAACTTATGCAGAAAAGTGAATGAGATTACTGTCAATGTTGAAGTAAGAAGGTAAAAAAGTAAAGGTTTCAATTTGTATAGCGCATCGTCGCGTACACGCCTCTAATGCGCTTTTCGTCACTGACCAGAGCCGCCTGTCGCACAGCCACCGCGTGCAACCTGCAGACACTGTCATGCTAGCACAGTGGCCCAGCCAGGCAGCCCCAGTCAGCAGCTGCACTAAGGTCCCCACCTTCCGTAACCCATATATAAATGGCTGAGCTGGCCTTGTTGGTTGACTGATAGCGGACGCATCACCTGGTCTCTGGCGTTGATGTTGGTGCCCTCGGTGTCCAATAACCTCTGTGTCTCGTCGGCGTCACCGAGTCGACACGCGTCATGCAAGCTACTGCTTGTAGCGGTCGCCACGCTCTGGTCCAGCGCCAACACTGCACAACACATAGGACAGCAACGTTGTACAAACACAGCTAAAGCTTATCATTTCTTCGCAATTTCTTTAACATGGCATACGACAGCATTAATCCCTGGACCCAATGCAATTCAACTTCTTAATTACGAATTGAGCTTTAAACAAGAAAACTGGGCTTTGAATCAATAAGTCACTAAGTCATCGGCAAATATTCTCTGAAGAATTTTTACTGATTTTTAAGAATCGTGGTGTGTCATATGGCGCGACGTGAGACCTTATTTTCAGCGCCCCCAAATACGGGAGGAGGCGTCAAATAAAGAACAACAAATATTCTAATATTCCTACACAAATTATTAGCCGACCGTACTCTGTACTTAAGTAACAGTCGAGCTTATGGTACGGTTGTCGTCCATCCGTTTGTCCGTCGCCGTCTGTCTGTAACGAATGTATTGTGGCTAAGCGTTAAATCGTAAGGCAAACTTCGTACACGAGTAATTAGCCATGTGCCTTAAACTTAGGCATGCAAAATGTCAGCAATCTAGTGCAAGGGGAACATTTTCAAATTCAGGGTTGAATGGACGGCGGGGTAAAGAATGTGCGTTTTTAACGGAAAACTGGTCATATCTCGGAAACAGGTTAATAAGGACTATTAATCACTAATAGGAAGTGGTATACGCTCTTTCAAATGAAATAAAAACCATTGACTTTGGATGACCTTGAAGGTCACTGACAACCAGTACGATCGGCTATCCTAACGACAGCTGGGCTTTTTGTTAAGCTTAGGCCTCCTATATTATTTCCACAAGCTGACAAAGCTCCTCTAGTATGCAGGTCGACTAATCCAATTTTGTCCGTATTTTGAAGGTAGTGTCTTACATATTTTATGCGGTTTTAATTTATCATTATCTCCGCCAATTTCTGTTTCTGTCCGTATCCTCTGCAAACTCCTGTGAAGGATATCACGCAGAGCGGATGTCACGCAGAGCCAATGTCGTCATTCAGACGGCAGCTGGGAGTCTAGGGGTCTAAGAACCCCCCAGGATCTATTATTTTTAATTTTTTCCCCTGAAAATCGTACCGCTGAAAGAGTGTTACTGCTGCAAGAACAATACGTGACGTAGACTGAGACCCCCAGCTTCCCCCCAATGATTTACTGAAATGACGCCACTGGTTCTTCGCCGAAGCGAATGGACGACTAAGGTAGGAATAATCTAGAAATTCTGTTTTACAGGTATGCTATGCATTGTGTAGACACTCTCAAGAATACATAAGCCTATGTCTTAAATATGGTGTTGATGTTGGTTCTTGTTCCGTATGTGCTATTTGTTCTGCAGTTGTGAATAATTTTGATTCAGTTGTCAAGGTGCCTGGTGCTTGCTAATGTGTCTGTTGATTTTTCACTTCTTTTTTTTGTTAAGTTTGTCATATTGTCTGTATTCTCTGTCTGTCTGTTTGTCTGTCTCACTGTCTGTTTCTGTCTGTGTCTGGCATGTAGTGTTGCCTTGATTGGCGAATAAACATAAACATTTTATAAACAATAAGCTTACGCCAAGATGAGCACTCACGGTCGGCAGGGGAAGCTGAGCGAGCAGACCATTGCAGAGAGTTCTGAGGCGAAGTACGTCGATACAGACTTCCACCTGGCCGCACTGAGCGCAACGTTGACGTGGTAGACATCACGACGTGACGTCACGGGCACCTGCTTGCGACGACGTTACCTGTTTATGTGTACTCGCTGCAGGTCGTCTGCATCATGCGTCTGACCGCGACACCGGTTTTATCTGCAAAACAACGAAATATGCATCAGAAGTGAAAAGTTTCAATCTGCAGGCATACCACGGCAGTTTGAAGCGAAAGGCGCGCCAAGAAAAATTGGACACATCAACTTTGATCTAACTCAAAAAGTTATAATTCTGTTTTGCCAATAGTATATATATACAAAAAATACAGCAAATTAAGATCCTTTATGGTGTGTACAAGGCTACACAAATAAACTGAACTGAACTAAACTAAACTGGACTGAGAAATTTGTAGTTCAGTTCATTTCTGTCGCTCTGTACATGCAATAAGAAAATAACACACTATATAATCTACACCGTGTCCGGAAAAACATACCGAACATTATCGATTGTCAATTGGAAAAAGAATAATAATTTTTAATAATTTTAATACAAATATTTCTAGCACAACTGGCCATCAAATGACCATTCAATATTCTACCTCACCCAATGTCTGTTTTTGCACTTACTCACTTACTGAGAAAAAGAGAACCAACAAAATATGCGTTGAAATGAACGGAAACGTCAAAAAGTACCCACAACATTATCGACTGTGACTTGAAGAATTGACAGATTTCCATAATTTTTGGTGCAAACATTTGTGACACTACTTGCCATTAAACGACCGTTCTAGTTTCCACCTCACCAAATGTCTGTTTCTGCACTACCTGGGAAAATCCGAACAGGCGAAATAGGATAAAAATGCAATATTTCGTTGATTTTGTTTTCTAAGGTAGTGCAGAAGCAGACAATGGGTGCGGTGGAAAATTAGACAGTTATTTGATCGCCAGTTGTGTCAGAAATATTGCTGTCAAAAATTAATAAAACCTGGTAATCCTTCTTTAAGCTACAATCGAAAATGCCCGGGATGCTTTTTCCAGACACTGTGTTGTTTATTATTGTCGCTGCTGGCTGACGCGCGGTTGGAAACGGAGCTGACAATCAGAAGAAGCAGCAAAGTCTGCCATTTAGACAAAACTGCAATTAAAATTGCTCAGAACTAATGAACATTATACGAAGTCTGAAGTCTGAGAAGTGGTCTAAAAGCCAGCGCAGTGTAAAATGACTTCAGCGCAAACCAGGAATATTCTTCCAGTTATGCACATCGTACAGTGTAAGTGTAGTTAGCTCAACGTGATCGCCAGCCATTGCAAACTGCTGTGCATACATTTTGAGTTTGCATCGGCCTACATTTTATGCAGACTTTTTTGTTAGTGAAAAACTTCCACGACCTACGGTACTTCGTTCTCTTATCTCTCACCACACTGTCTACCATGCAACTACCCATAATCTCACCCTGTCAAACGTGTCGGTTAAAACGGGTCTTGCGTCTGTTTATCACACGCACGTATCCCATTGATCACAATACCTAGTCCTGACCATGATGAAAGGTATATGCATATCTCAGGCAACGTGTAATGAACGTATATCCAATTAAGCCAAAGAATAAAGATTGCAAATAACAGCAGCAAAGCAAACGTTGAATCAACATACCGCGGTACGCAAAGACGTTCCGGGGTAGTGGACACCCAGTATATAGACAGAGTAGCCTCACGAAAACACTGACGAAGTCTGTACAGAATTTGCGAACCACACACAAACTAAAGTCAGCACAACGCCAGAACGGCCGTGACGTCAGCAACAGGTCGACGAAGCCTGCGAATCGGCCGGTCACAGCGACTGCCAGCAAGACCTCACGACGCTGTCTACAGACGGCCAGCACTTACATCACTCAATGTTGCCTCCACAATGAAACAATAGCATGCAGGCGTATGCCTATACATCACACGGGCGGCGGGCGCCCTGTTGACTGTCAATATCCTCCACCCGCGCGTAGCCTTCAACAGGCACAGATAGACAGCAATAATAAACGACGGCAAAGCTACATGTACGCTAGGCCTACCGTCGCCAGCAAGCGTCGGCTATGTAATGAACATCATCGACTCGGCAGCCGTCATCATTTGCTGACGACACAGCAGCTACAGGGTGCGAGCGACAGCGGCTGACATAGCAGCAGACATCAGATATGAGAAGGCCAAAAACGACGACGACGCAGTGCCACCACTACGCATATCAGCAGCAGCAGCAACGGCCTGAGCCAGCGCGAGGCGACAGACAGCCAGCCGTTGCTGTAATAGCTTTCACAAGCTCAGCCTGGCCGTACCGCAGTACATGACCAGTCGATCGATTTCTGTGAGGTTGGGCCCGGCCGGGTGCCACGTTCCCATCTGTAGAGCCGATAGCCTAGCAGTGCTTCAACACCACAACGCTGGCTGGCTGTCTGCATAGGAAAGCCCGCTTTCGACGGAAACGCAAGTTGTCATTGAAGCTCAAGTGGTATTTGACGTGGACACATTATTATTTTGCAAGTACTCCTCCATTTCTGCCTAGCGAGAATCATTGTGCTTTACTTTGACGACTTTTATTTCGAAAATGAATCCTACTTTGACGTATAATTTAATAATAATTTAATAATAATTTCTAAACAAAATAAATTACTGTTTATCAAAACGTTACGGTTACGTCATCGGCAGTAACGTGGTAACGGGTTTTAAAAAATTAAATAGCATTTTTAGCTTCAACATTTTCAATGCTAAGAAATCGGTAGGCGGTCATGTTAAAAAGTCTATAACTTCGTCGTTTTTCAACAGAATCACATTTCACTCGGCAGTTAAATGTAAGACATTTCAATAAATAATCGTGTAAAATTTCAGGTTAAAATTCCAAATAGTAAGTTGCTGAGAAAACAGCCAAATAACTTTAGGGGGCTACTTTTTTGCCCCACCCTGTATAATACTAAATGCGCACATGTTTGCACGATATATTGCAAGTATTTTCGTAGCGCCACGTTTTGCAACTTGTGCTCTGTGATGAACGGACTGTCGAGTCGATGGCGACTGCTTGCAGCTGTTTTACTGCAGTTTTACTGCGCACGTGCGAACCACGTGTAGTTAAATATTTCAACATGTTGCACCTTCCTTGTTGCTGGACGATTCACCCCCCACCTGTATATCATCTTGAAGAGCATCCCAAGCAAAATAATCGACTGGTTTTATGTTTAAGCTATGCAATGCCACATGTTTGGTTACTCAATTAACCTGACTTACAAGGTGAGCCAAAAAAAGTAAGCCTCCAACTTTGTTCAAATCTTCGCCAAATATTGATCGATTTTCAGTATTTTTCAGTCGCTAATTCTGTGGAAAATTTGCAATAACGTCGTTATTATATTATATACCACCATACCTCAACTGCGTCGTTACACTACTTTGTGAGATATAAATTTTTAAAAATCACCAAGTTTATTACAATCAAATGCAAAAACGTATCTTGTAAAACATTTTCTAGTAATTTTGTACTTAAATTAAATATTAGGCTCATGTTTGGTTTTAGATACGCTTTTGCCGTCTGTAAACAAGTTCAGTTACGAATTCTGTAATAGAAAAAATTTCCCATTTTAGTACAACTTAAGAAAAATAGAATTTGGAGCACCCGTGATCTTCAGTACGTGTCGAAAAATTGCAGCTGTCTGTCTAAACTTGCAACTTACTGCCCATTCCCCCTTTCAACTTTCTTATTTTCAACTATGGCGAACGCATTGCACGGCATAAGCATCGTACATTACTACACTGTGTCCCAAAAAGCATCCCCGTCATTTTAGATTGTAACTTGAAAACCAATTAACAGATTTTGATAATTTTTAGTATGAATATTCCTGACACAGCTCGCCATCAAATGACCGTTCAGTTTTCCACCTTTCCCAATGTATGCTTTTGCACTACCTAGGGAAAGCAGATCAAGCAAAATATGTGTTAAAATAAACAAAAAAAACCTGACAGAAACATCCCAGACATTATAGATCGCAACTTGAATAAAGATTAGCAGATTTTAATATTTGGCAGAAATATTTCTGTTTTAGTTTTTAACTCACCCAACATGCACTACTTGGGGAAAGCAAACCAAACATAATACGTGTTTAAATGAATAAAAACGCCAATAAATTACATCTATCCTAATCTGTGAGCCCCAACAGCAGGTCTATTACAAGATTTGACTGTCATGCAGCTCTGTGTTTACTAGATAGCCTAAAGTTTACGAATGTTTGTAAAGTCAAAAAGCGTCTAGTAGGCTACAACCTGGATTGTTCTAGAGCAGAACTTTAGGCCTATCAATACTGCTGTCAATGAATGGAGAAAGAGTCTCCTGCCAGTCTTCGCATAGTGGGCGAACACTTCAAGCAATTTTACTGCAGCTAGGCAGTTGAAAAATGGACAACTGGATGAATTGTCAGCCACAGTGTCAGAAATACAAACAAACTGTGTTTTTACGCGTTATGTTAATTAAGCAACCCTTCGATGGGAAGCCGGGTCAAATTGACCTCATACCGTTTAAATTGACTTTCAATATTTTTTCATTGCCTTCAATTTGGCACTTTTAGTTTGTTTATGCCGATAGGGGGCGCTCCTATTGATACGTTCTCGACACCCCCTCCGCGCAATCGTGCGGGTCGACATGTCTAAGAAAATAGCTCCCGTCAGATTTGCTAGCTAAAATTGATTTTTGCAGATTCAGTTGTATTTGGTGATATTATATTGAAAAATGATGAAATACACATTTTCTGCCCTTCAGTGACCTTCTGTTGCTATGGTAGCAAAAAGCAACAACCTTAGTCTGCTATAACGCAATTACTAAGTGTTTTAATGATTTAGGAATCATGCCTATGGTAACCCATTCGTATGCAGCAAAATTATACTAACATTTTTTTCTGAGTGAAAGCAACTGGTTGACATTCAAAACGCCACTTAAAACTAACAGAATCCACGATAATATCTGTGGGGTCAAATTGACCCCGGCTTCCCCTCGGCGTTATAAAATTGGACTTCCCGTCGAAGAGTTAAGCAATCATATCGCATTGGACAAAAAAGTGATATTTCGCTGGTTGTGTTTTCCCCGGGTAGTGCCAGCGTTTGAATTGCCGGAGGAGGTTGGGGGTTGAACCCCCAATTGTTTTTTCAACCCTCCTAACACACTGTCAAATTATGTACAGTGGGGTCAGCTATATGCTATATACATACGATTTACATCACAATTTTAGTCGGTCTCCGACAGTCGAAAAGTTTAACCCCCCCAGCTAATTTTTCAAAATTCAAACACTGGGTAGTGCAGAAACAAACATTTGGTGTAGTGGAAAACTGAATGGTTATTTGATGGCAAGTTGTGTCGGGAAAATTCGTACCGAAAATTATCAAAATCTGATGATTGGTTTTCAAGTTACAGTCGAAAATGTCGGAGATGCTTTTTGGGACACAGTGTATATTAAGACTGATTTAGATATAGGTACAGGAGCATTGCCGACCCTGCTTGCTCAAGCAGCATCAGCAGCAGCAGCCGAATAGCTGGAAGCGCCCGAGTTCACAGCAGCAGCCCGGCACGCGAGACAGTCTGCTGGAAGGAGCGCGGCTGCAGTGGCTATATACATTACTAACAGCCAGGAACTTGCGGCGAACTCTTGCAACTATAGGCTAGGCGTCGCACTAGGCACTGAACAAGGAAGTGAAGTGAAGTAGGTCTATAATCTCTACATGAAATATGTCAGCGCGATTGAGTGCTCTCCTGTTTGTTGCCTGCTCAGGTAATAAACCAGATTTTGATGACATTCATTGATCGAGTCGCTTTTAATTGCGGTAAACAATTTCTGTTTTGTGCTGGTGAAAGTAAAACTGTCGGTTTTCCAGTGCGAGCTGTGTTCGTAATATTCGTATTTGCAGTCCACAGCGCAGAAAGTAAAGGCGCGTACAGAACGACGTAGCATTGGACAGACGATAATTAGGCATGTGTGTTAAACTCAGGCATGTAAAATTTCAACCATCTGGTGAAAGGAAACATTTTCAGATTGACGGTTGAATGGACGTGCGTAGTAAAAAATGTGCGTTTTTCAACGGAAAACTGGCCATAATCCGGAAACAGTGAGCGATACGACCAAGGTTACTATTAATCACTAATGGGAAGTGGCATACGCTCTTTAAAATAAAAAGATCATCAACCTTGGATGACCTTAAAGGTCACTCACAACCAGTACGGTCGGCTATCCTAGCGACAGCTGGGCTTTTTTATGTTTCTTTGACGTACGGTGACCTTGATATTTGACCTTTTGGGCTGAAAATAATTGGCACACCTGTTGCTTTTGACCTGCGGAACGTTCACGCCAGTTTTGGTTTTACGAGTTAGAAGCCCGTATGTACATAACAGGCAGACAGACAGACAAACGGACGGGCAGCACCCGCAATGCGGCCTATTAGGATGGCCGCATAATGATGTTGCCAATTATTTTGCAGTAACGAGCATCGGAGGGCAATTATTGCCATGGCGTGAAGTACACGTGAAAATACGAGCCGGCAGACCATCGGGCGGAGCTAAGATGATCATAGCGAAGGAGGGCTCTGATCTGCACATTGTCTGCGAAGCATCGGCTAACGGTACGAATGCATGCGGATTAAAATCCCGCCATCAACCCCGAATCCCGACCGCTTTCACCAATCCGGAATTCCGGGATTGGCGGCGTGGCAATTCAATTACCCAGGATTTCAGGATTGTTGTCAAAGTGCTATATAGTTTTTCAATTTTAACACGTTAAAAAGTAAAAAAGGCAAAAGTGGTTTATAAGTATCGACAGAAAACCCATTAGAGCTACGGAGCGTCACCTGCCATATTGGATCACACGTTGTTAGCTGCCATTCGGTACATACTTACGCGCCCGCCTTAACCTCAGTTAGACAGGCTGGTACTTGATTCACCTACCCGAGAAGGATGAAAGGCTGAGTTTACTTGTTGGTTAATGGTTATATGGGTCATTTTGCCAATTTTTTTAGCTTTTGGGTCCCTGAGCAGTTACAGCCACATTTTTACAGCTAAACTGGCACGTAATGTGCCAAAATGTTTGCAATAAACGGCCAAATAAATTGTGCTACCGCTAACAGTCAAAAGTGTTTGTTTCTATTTTTTTTCAACGCTCCAAACACGTCAAATCTGATTACAGTCACGCATCCTGATCTGTATTTTTCATTTCTGGAGATGCACATAAACTTCATTTTTGTCACCAATAACGCCGATGATGCAATTTATTAAAGCTACGATAGTCCTTTTTCGTACGCTGTTCAGCTACTTTGGAGGTATGTTCTACGTGCAGCGCATCTAACAACGTTGTCCCTCAGGTACATAGCACCTCATTGCAGTCACGCCTGTATTTCGATTACGAATCTAAAATACGTTTTCCATAAACTATAGGCCGAAACGGCTGAAATCATTTCCCCTTGAGCTAGAAATAGTTTTCAAGGTAAACGTTGCGCCCTGATTCTTTCTGAGACTTTGGCGCTTTATAAATCATTTACTTATTTACTTACTTACTTACTTACTTACGTTGTGGTAAATAATGTTAAAATTTTCACCATTTACAAAATACAACATTAAAAACTATGCAGTTTGTTTTTCGGGTCTCATTGCTGTCACCGCCTGTTACGTTTACAGTTTTAATCGCACGAACATAGCGCTCCATCTGCTGAATTTGGCCTAATGTCTGAATAAGAAAAAAACGTTTTGCGCTTCGAACCGCGCTCACTATCATTCGGCGTGGTCATGTTTAATGCAGTTTTCTCATTACAGTCACTCACTCATTCATGTCACGTAATTCTCATTAATTCTCATTACTGTCACAGTCATTCAAACAATTATTGCACAGTAATCAACATACAAATTCAGTAAACTAATTGTTATAATGACAGCAGAGTTACAGGTTAACAATTTTGTGCACCACGTACAGTCAGTTTGCCTCATCTGATTACACTGTGGATGATAGACTGGCAAATCAAGTAAATATGTATTTTTTGAGAATTCCAATTCGCTGCACACATGCGTGCACTGCAAACTCTGTGTCTACTCAGTGAGCAAAATGTCACATGGTCACAAGTCTACTCTCTGTGACTTGATATTTATTGTCCAGTTATAAAATGTTGATTGTAAAATGATTTTTCTTTATTGCCCAAATAGATGTGAGAGTAATGAGAAAATTTTCAAATGTTCTCTCTACATATTAATGCAAGCAATTTTTCATTCCTGTCACATAATTCTCATTACTGTCACGATCATTAAAATAACATATTGCACAACAATCAGCATGAAAATTGAGTAAACTCCTTACAACGATAACAAAGTTACGGGTTAACGCCTTGTACACAGCCAGTTATCCCCACGTGATTGCACAGTGAATTATGGACTCATAAAATAACTAAATATTACTTTTTGTAAATTTAAATTCGCTATAAACATGGATTGCCTTTAAATTTACATCTTACTCAGTAAGCAAAATATCAAATAGTGACACATCTAGTCTTTTATCATTTTAATATTTAGTTACTGATTGCAAAAGCATTCATTCTTTGCTGCCCAAACACGTGTGACAGTAATGAGAAAAATTTAAACTGTGCTGTCTAAATCTTGCTGCAAAAAAAATTTCTGCAAGAAATCATGCAGGGAAATTCGTAAATTATTATTTTGCAATAAATACAAATACAGAAAATATTTGGTTTTGTACGTTTTTCTATACTTCATTTTTCACATATTACTACATCCAAAATCTAAAAAATTGGCGAAATGACCCATATAACGAGATGGTTTATCTGTCCATCCGAGTAATAACCACTAGTCTTGATATTGACTCGACCGGGAGTCGAAGCCACGACCTCTTAATTGTCAGTCCGTCGCCGGGGCACCCTTATCGTTACACAACCAAGCCGCGTGCAATTTAACACTTTTAACGCCGTGCTCAAATCTTCAAAACAACGTGGTGCATTGACCACTCTTCACTGCAACGATTGACGCTATAAATCGTTTCCAACCCTGGTCCTCATAAGGCGTGTAATGTTCCAGTTTTTGGACCACCCAGTATTACAACCCTTCTGCGGCAGGTTCGCCGCCAAAATCCCAGGAACATCAGTTCCTTAGGCCTGATCTTGAATTCCGATCGTAGCATTGTGACAGGGACAGGGGCATTCCTTACCTTTATATTTGCCTGTCGATAAAATTTTTTGTCAGATTATTTCTTCCAAAATGCACAAATCTCGGCCTGCAAGTTTCCTCATTTTTGGGAATTTGGAAACAAAATTAAAATTTTTATAGGCTTATAGACCATGATCTTCTACCTCTGTCGAAAATTTGCAGCAGTTTGTCGGAAAACTGCTACTTTCTGCCTTCAATTTTTTTTTCAATTCACGATACTGCCAAATCTCGGAATTGAAAGAGACTTTTATATTGTCTCCAGTGATATTTGGAATTGTTGCAATTCATCCAGGCTTAGATGTTATAAACGTTTTTCATGTTTTTTAAAATTATAACTTTTTTATTTCCCCAACGTATTTTCCAATTTTTCAAAAACGTTTCACGCAAATTCCATCAAGAACTTCGAGAAACACTTTTGCAACCACGAAAACGAGTTAGTAAGCCATAGTGGTGGTAGGCCTATTCGTATAGTTTACTTAGTCTAGTGATACTTGTTCTTACAACCGCACGGTTGAGTTCACGTTGAAAAAATGTTCGGTCTCCCTTTATAGTTTCAGCTATAGTGCAGCTACAGCATTAAGCATTGGGCAAGTTAGGACTAACGTTTTTATGCAACGTTTTAAACGTTTTTTTTAAATTCCTGCGTCTTTTTTTTGGCGCTTTTAACGTTTTATTTTTTTTCTGGAACGTTCTACATCTATGCGTGCAGGTGCGACTGCGATGGTTGAATGGCATATTAATGACAACATTGAACTGACGAGCTCCAGTGAGGGGGTCCAGACGACGACACGTAATACCACAGTGAACGGTCAACTACGGACCCTGCATACGCTCATCGTCCGCAACTCGACCGCCAGAGACACCGGCCTCTACTCGTGCCGGTCCGGCCAAACAGGCGACGAGGTCGAAGTGAGGATCGTCAGAACTGATAGTAAGCAACTTACACGCATACTTCAAATGTACACAAGAAGCCCAGCAGTCGCTAGGGTGGGCCGACTATACCGCATATACGTCCAAAGGTCAGCGTTCGACTTCTGAGCGCGGAAAGAAAGCAATAGTAGGTCTAACTGCCCATAGGAACTCGTCATCGCTGCTTCCAAAGGTGTTATCGTCGCCCCCTACGACGTACCGTTTACTCTCAATAGTGCGTAATGACCCTTCAAGGTCATCAAGGTCGATGATTTTCGTCTTATCTGAAAGGGCTTATGCGACTTCCTAATTAGTGATTAATAGCAACCTTAAAATTGGCCACATATCTCACCGTTTCCGAGATACGGCCAATATTCGGTTGAATACGCACATTTCTCTACCCCATTTAACCCCAAGTTTGAAAATGTTTCCCTTGCACCGAATTGCCCAAATTTTTTTATGCAAAAAACCTTCACAGAGGTTATTTGTGTAAAACGTTTTCCTCCAAGACCTGCCACTTAGCCGCAATACATCCGTTACAGACGACGACAGACAGACAGACAACTCGTATCAAAAAGCCAGACCTTTCAGCTTACAGCTTAACGGTCACCCCAATAATGTGTCATGGCGTATACGTATGGAGGTAAGAAAAACAACGTTAAATGTATATCTGCGTGTGCTGTGAGAAGAAAAACGGAAAAAGCACGGTTTGTAATTTTTGCTTATAAAACAATCACATGTTAGAAATGTCGTAGCTAGCCTATTATGTCAAAACGTGCAAGATATGAAGTGGCCCGTAGCAAGGTTCCGGAGGAGGTTGGTTCAACAGTATTACAGTAAAAATGGGGACCTCAGTCGCAACTTCGCAATTGCCGAAAAGTGGGGTGACCGACGTTTGGGGGAGGGACGAACAGCGAATCTCCTCCCCACCAGTTATGGGCTTGGAGAAGCGCTACAGCTGTCAGTTCACCGGTGGGTTCGCTTTGCAATAGTTCGATGCTTTCTGTGCCACGTGATGTGCAGAGTTGCAAATCGTGGAGGCGTCAAACACGTCGTCGTCGGAACTTCGTCTTGAGAGCGGCGCGAACGGCACACTTGCGGACCTGACGCTGCGCTGCGTCGGCCGGAGCAAATCGGCGCCGCAGTGGCGCCACAACGGCATAGCAATCAGCAACGACACCGACGCCAACACGCGCATCTATAATCAGTACGACGGCAGCCGGCGCCGCAGCGTTCTGACGATTACAAGGCAAAACGTGACGCGACGCTTTGCTGGACGCTATCAGTGCGTGGATACGGCTTACTTCCAGAGCGACTCCGACGTGCTTATAGTCTACGCAGCCGCACGTGCCATTTACCCAGGTTTGTAGCCTATTGTGCATTACTGTAAGTTAAATCATTTTACTTACTTACTCAAACCTATAATAAACGGTAGGCAGAACGTTGAAAATGCGTTTCTTATTTTGAAAAATGTTTCTGTTAAACCCGTTTGTAGGCTCAACTTTATAGACAAAATCCATGCTCGTTTCGCGACGCACTTTTTCATAATCACCAAAATTTTGCCGTCAGCCATTACCAGAGTTCCTACAGGTCTTCTGTAGCAAAATTCCTCGACTTTTTCAGTCATGAAATGAGAATTTCCCTGACCTTATTGAAACAATAACCTATCGTACAAATGTCAGAAATGGTACATTTATCACAAAGTAATGAAACGAAATGAAAAGTAATGAAAGTATTAATGGAACAATATGCAAATGACAGAGGCTCTGGTCAGGGGTCAGGGGGGGGGCGAAGTCCCCCTTAAGCTCAAACATTTCTAGCTTTTGAACTTTCAATGGAAGCCGCAAATTTGTCTGCTTTGTAATATTTGCAGATGCAAAATATCACAGATATCTGCAGTCTGCATGATCAAGATTATTTCCTGACTTTTGTAAAAGTTATTTTTCCCTGACCACACAAATTCCCCGACTTTTTCCAGTTAAAGTCGTAAGTAAATGCCTACAAAGCTGCCATTCGTTTTATCAATAGCACGTCATGTGTTATGTATATAATTATTGTAAATCACCGTCAGTGACCGACCATCGTGTATTAAGCTTATACTGAAAAACGTTGCAAAAATGAGTTTTTTTATGAAAAATATAAAGAAAACCCATGTAAGCATTTATTCCAACTACGCCTGGGTAATACGCCTATTGGGCAATCACTTAGAACTATTGTGCCCCTACAGATTACAATAATTAAAACATGATCATATGCTTAATGTGTGGACTTCTTACACACAGTCATGATGTCATCTCTGTGAACGTGTTTGCAGCTGATGTTGCTTTCGATGGCCTAAAATATTGTCCTGTTTGTTAAACTTTGATTAACAAAACAAAAATATGACAAGGCTGTATGCAACTACACAAGTACACAGTGTAGGCCTATAAATAAAACAAAGCCACTTCTATTTTCACGGTAACCGTGGCAACTTGCAAATGTGGTCCGATTTCAAATAACTCTTTCACTTGTGTCCAGTAACTGGCAACTGTAACTGTATGGTGGCAGGTTTGGTTTGACTCACCATGTATAACGTGCAATAAGAACAGTGTTGTTTGTTAAAAGCATGTATTTGTCATATGTACAACATATGCAGTGTTGAACACAGTATGCTGATGTGACTGTTTCAGTGCTGGAACTACTGGCTGCTTCTGTTCTGCTGGTTACTGCGTTACTACTACAAGACGTCAGTGGGCAGCATTAATACATCGTAAATATGATCAGCTACTAAGACCAAAAGCTCAATGGCCCGGGTCAAGTGACAAAAAAGCTACACTCATTTTCAAATTATCAGTTTTCCAAAAAATACAGTTTTAAAATGGCTGCTGCTTATCATAGGCGGCGCTAGGAATCTGTAGCTTTGGGGTAACGAGGGGCAAGGGCCAAGGCACGAGGGGGCAATAATTTGTTTTGTATGTGGGCAAAATGTCGACCTTATTCAAGTTATTCAGTTGTTGTGTGCATCAAAAAGATCTAGCAGGGTCTAGGGGGTTAGGGCGCAGCCCCTTGAAGCTAGAACAATTTTAGCTTTTAGACGTGCAATGGGAACCACAATTTTGCCTGCTTTTTAATATTTGGAAATGCAAAAAAAAACTCCCAGATGTCTGTGTTGTCTTGCAAAAAATGACATTTAAGTCCCATCTTTTTTCCTGAGGGGGACAGATGGAGGGGCAAGGGCACAGAAGCTGCCTCCTGCCCTCCCTCTGGCGCCGCCCATGCTGATATTAATAACTGATATGAGTTCGTTAAATAAGCCAATGGTCAGTTGTGGAATTCTTGTTGGACTTGAAAAATGGCAACAACAAACCAACTGGTGTAATGACAGCAAATATATAACACACAATTAGCATTTACATAGCACAGTAACACAAAAAGTTTCTAGTGCACACAACAGGCTAGGCTGGGCCAGGTGGAAAAATCAATGAGCCAGGCCATCAAATGGACCAAAACAAAATAGGCTAGAAAGTAATCGGACCAAGTCGAATAGTTCTGACCCGCAAACAGATCTGCTGTTAAGCAAAAAAGGCACACTTCACACTCCCTAACAAGCAGTTCTAAGCATTCCTTCAGTGTTAAATCATCCAGATAAGATTTGAAGCAACAGTATCATTAAAGGTACACCAAACCCTACATGTGCTGCCATACAGCCATTGCTAAGATAGCAACTGGTATGAACTCTGGGTACTCGTAATATCACATAAGGCTAAAGGTCTGGTGTCATCTTTAATCATCACTCAAATGCTAACGTTCTAGGGACTAAATTTTGAACTTCGGCTGTTGGGCCCCATATTAGTATAGATGGAATTTATAAACGTTTTTTCATTCATTTTTAACATGTATTATGCTTTGTCTGATTTTCCTAGGTAGTGCAGAAGCAGACGTTGGGTGAGGTAAAAACTAAAACACTTATTTAATAGCCACTGGTGTCAGAAATATTTCTGCCAAAAATTATTAAAATCTGCTAATCTTTTTTCAAGTTACGATCGATAATGTTGCGCATGTTTTTTAAGGTTTTCTGTTTATTTCAACACATATTTCGCTTGATCTGATTTCCCTAGGTAGTGCAGAAGCATACATTGGGTAAGGTGGGAAACTGAACGGTCATTTGATGGCAAGTTGTGTCAGGAATATTCGTACCAAAAATTATCAAAATCTGATGATTGGTTTTTAAGTTACAGTCAAAAATGTTGGGGATGTTTTTTTGAAACACAGTGTATTCGTGGACCAATATTGAAGATTTCAATGCAGCCACGTGTAAGCCATGATATAATGTAGCCTATAAAACAGAATTAGTGAAACGCATACAACCATCTGCACTGTACCTCAACAGAATACCCGACAATATAGATTATAGATTAGAATTATCAGATATTGATAATTATTTGTACAAATACTCGAGACATAACTAGCCATTGAGCGACCACTCAACTTTCCACGTCACCCAACATCTACTTCTACACTACTGAGAAAAAGCAAATGAAATATTACATTTTCACAACATCGGGCATAGATGTAAAAAACGTTCTAGGAAAAATAAAAAAACGTTAAAAACGTGGCAAGAATAAAAAACGTTTAAAAAACGTTGAATAAAAAACGTTGGCCATAATTTGCTCACCCTCTTGCCCAATGCTTAATGCCGTAAGTGCAGTATATCTTGAACTATAGTTTAGATGGACAGAACTTTATTTAGTTTCAATTCAACCTTGTGGTCATAAGACCATAGCATTAAACTGATCAAATATATTAGTTAAAAACTTTTTATTTAGTATTTTTGGACTAAATAAATAAAATACATCACTATGACCTATTACTTCTTTTCTGTGGTTCCAAAAGTACTTCTTGAAGCTTTTGATGGGATTTTTAATGCACACTTTTTTAAAAAATAAAAAACGTTGAGCAAAATAAAAAAACGTTAAAAAACGTGGCAAAAATAAAAAACGTTTTTTACATCTATGACATTGGGGATCACTTTTTGAGGCAGTGTATATCTGTGAAATTACAACATGGGCACGCATAAGTGGCAAGTTCACATTGCGTTTCTGGTGCCAGCAATTAAAAATAGTTTGTATGACGAAAGTATTTGTACATGTTAACAAACATTATTATCTCCGCCAATGGAACGAAGTGAACACTGGAGGAGATTATGAGATTGGTCAATTTGTGTGTCTGTGTATGTGTCCGTGTGTCCATGTACGCTTGGCGAAGATATGCACTCTTATGAGCGCTTTCTAGTTTACAGTTTGTACCTATGTAAATACACAGAGTTATTTGAATTTAGTCTGAGAATATGCATGTTGTTGATTCAGTTGTCCAACGTGAACCATGACTGCCAGTCTTCCAAACCCTCCATTCTTTGCTTGTCTGTACAAATAACATCACAAATATAATAAACATTAGAACAGAATTAAACAGTTTTTTCAGAAACCATTTGTCAACGCCCAATAAAAAAGCGATCCTGTTTTTCACTTGACATCTGACTGAATCAACTGGTTTGAGATACAGTTTAAAAAATATTTACTCATCCTATATAAAGAAGCAAATCTAAATACGAAATCTATTATTATTTTGTCAGTACACATGTAACATTTCAATTTCTGTTTAGTAGCATAATACCGGCATTGACACGGTATTTCTAAACACTGGTGTTGCCTCAAACTTGCAGTCAATAATAATTGTTTTTCCATGACAATTTTTCTCAAAATTATTCACCGAATATTGGTGACACACGACATTTCAGGTTTCACAGACAACTGTTACCACATTCACCAAACGCCATTAAATCATATACAAAGATTAGGAATTACAGATATTAAATTCTGCAGTTATACATTAAACAATGCGTAGTACTGTTTAGCACAAAATTACATTTCAAAAGTAGCAGCAGTTAGCATAGTTTACACAGGAATGTGTCAAAAAACTCACTGAGCTGATCAACTTCACGACGGAGTGCTGCACAACGCCTGCTCGTTTCACGTGCGACTTGACTTGCGTGCTTCTTAATGTCATTAACCTGAGTCCGAACATAACAAATACAAATCTTGCAATAATTTAAGCAATAAGATATTACCACACAGCTTATGCAATACTGTACTGATCATCACATTAAACTCAAAGCAGGTCTCCTTCCTACTCCATAAAACTTGTTTACGGCACAGCCCAAAACATCAAAATTCAGGACATTTTCCAATCAGCTGATTCAGTAAGTTTATGACAGTAAAATGTTAAAAACTTACAAAATTTCTATTGATATCAACTGCAGACAATGACGGGTTCTATTAAGTAAGTAGAAAAATGAGTAGGGAATAAGGTTTGAAAATACCGCATGACAAATCCACCCGCCGGGATACCAAACGTCATATCTGTCGCTGTTCCTACCGGATACTTTCAATACTTTTAAGTTTTAAATACTTTTAAATTTTCAAAATTTTTCAGAATAAATCCACACCGGGATGTTTTGGGTTCAAATTTCAAGAATTTCGGAAGGGACGAGTGGAGGCCTAGTCACTCTACCCGCTCAAGAAAAAGTAGAATTTCTCATAGCAATGAATTCCACTGTATCCGCCAAATACACTAACAACAACAAGAAATTTGAGCTAATGCTCACGAGATGCGCGAAAGTTAGTAGTTTAGCTGAAAATTGGGGTGTTCACGCTAAGTTAATATACAAATACCAAATTCTCTATCTGGATCGCATAACGATAGTTCCGTGGCACCACCTTGCGAATGATATAGACTTGTGTCGCAGGCCGAAATCACCAAAAAATCCAAAAACCCCTTATTTTGGCATTCAAGGTCATTGAATTCGGCGCCAATCGAGAGCCAGTGTACGACTTCCTATTAGTGATCAATAGTAAACTAAGCAATATCTCACACTGTTACTGAGATACAGTGACTTATTGGCCAAAAATCGCAAATTTTGCTCACCCCCCTCTCATTTAGCACCCTTGTTCGGAAACTAAAGTCTTCTAGGCAGCCGACAGTGAAGATTTGGTGATCGTAGCTTGCACCTTTTTTGACTGATCCACTCGTGTGACAGACGGACAGGCAGAATTGCGATGGCTAAGATGCACTGAAAGCAGTAGCTGCTTTCGCGCGTGAAGGCAAAAATTTCTTGAACTTTCACTCATAACTTGTTAATTAATCTTGTTTTCAAAGATGAAACAGCCAACAAGACAGAAAAACAAACTCAATAACACAGGTAAAAAGAACTAGCAATTTTTGTAACACGAAACTTCAGTGCAAAAATTTTCACAATGATCTGGAAACAACTACAACAAATTTAGACAATTTCCACATTTTTGGTACATGTATAATGACAGTCTTATTTCACTGCACATTATAAAATACGACAAATATTCTTGCATAATACAATAACAAAAAATCCAAGAATGTTTGTTGAGCTACTCAGAAAAAAGACAAATGAAAACCTGCTTACAACGTAATGGTTATATAAACTGACGGTCGGCAAAAGAGCGGAAGGAATGTCGGCATAAGATTCAGACTGCGTCGACAACACTTGTTGATATTTGTCAGGAATTTTTGACAAACACCAACATCGATTGCCTTCATGAACTGATGGCGTACTGACAGCATTTGACAATCTAAGCAAAAACAATAAAAGCAATTGAAACCAATGGAGCTGTCAAAACTAATGATTAATCTCACAATCAATCACCGAAAAATCATATTTTTCTTCAGAGAATATACATAACCTGCATATGCTAGTGCACAATCGATGCAAATGGCACAGTGCCGAAAAACGCCACAATGTATGTGAAGACGCATCAGCAGACGAAAACTGTATAATGTGTGAACAAATGATCCATACTAATAAAAAGTTAAAGTTTCTGACAACAAAAACTTCACAGCAAACCCAGGTATATATCCGTTCATGCATCTGTACGCGGCACAATGTGCTAGCATGTTTCGTTTTTGCTAGATTTAAATAATTCAGCTGAAAGCTGCAGACTGCGCCAGCTGAGTGAGCTTCACCTACAATCGCTACCGGGTGTCGATACGCTGCAGAAAATATTAGAACTGTGCCATTTTGCAGGTTATGTATATCTAGAATGTGGATCTGTTCGCCAGTAGATGTTGCCGCGATGAACCAAGCCGAGGGATCCTACAAACTTGCTCATATCTATCACAAACTGTTCACCACAGCAACATCAAATGTAAAACAGCAATCGTTACACAAAAGCAGCACCAATCGCCACTTAAAGTAAACAAATTTGTAAACAAGATTGTTGAGCCTTGCCTTGCACAAGCCTAAGTATTGCCTTCAGTAGCCGGAACAGTATGCAGCGACATTCATAGCAATGATATCAGTATCAGCCAATAGCTATCGGCCTGGCTGTATAAGCCTATAGTTACTAAGCTACTAGCAGCAATGCACTATCTTCAATAGTAAAGAATCTGAAAATCCAGTCTGTGACTCTGACCTTTGACCTTGAAATTAAACAGGGTTCTAAAGGTCGTTGGTGAGCATGTTTGTGCGAAATTTCATTAGGCTAAGTGCAGCAGTTCACAAGTTATCATGCTAACAGAGAAACAAACTTAGTGATGAATGATGCTGAAAATAACATCGTTGTCGCTATCAGTAATTTATTTGTTACTGTTTCAAGCTGAAAGCATATTCGCAGATAATGTGCTTACTGTTTTGCGGCATCGACCTGCCGTTGATGCTGCTCTAAAAGCGTTTGCCAGGCAACTTGTTCTTCAGTCAGCCTGCACAACAGACCCGTGGCTTCAGTAAGATACACGCTCCATATCAGTAATTAAGAAGAAAAAAGAAGACCACGTGAGTATTACAACCAGGAAATGCACCGAAACACCAGTGGATTCCATTGGGTTCCACTAAACCCACCTAAAAACCATAACAAAGTTAATCTAATTTTACATTCTCGTTCACTAGAAATCAAATATATTGTTAGAATGCCTAGAGAAATTTAACATGCATTTTTCATCAATATATAAGTGCAGGGCATAGCAAAATAGTACTTAAAGCTGGAACACTACGTCGTCAGTATAAAGAAAAAAAATATTTTACTGTGTTCTGCACCACCTTGCAGACTGTATTGCACACATATCTAGTCTGTGTGTATATTTTTGGGCTTTGTGTTTCTGTAGAGGTTAAACTTTCATTATCAAAAGGGTTAAATTTTCTGTTCTATTATTATGTGTATGTGCATTCTGCCTGGAAATGCCATCCCCAAATTGACTTAAACTGTGTCGGATGGGATGTTAAACTTTACTCACTCATTCACTCACTAATAAGGGAGTTCGCCATTCTCTATGACCTAAGTAGGTCAGCGTGACCTAGTATGTTAACTCCCCCAATTGCAGTAAACAACACAGCGGCGCACACGTAGCGAGTCAATTTCTGTTGATGATTTCAAGTGCTGGAAGGTAGACGTTTTGTGAAAGCATGCTTACTGCCAGCAAGGAGGATTAAAACACTTTAAAACAGTTAGCAGTAATCGCAAGGACGAACAGCTGCTCCTGCGTACGCTGCGTATAGGGGCCTTCAGTTAATCAAAATCTGCTTATCGGCCCCTAGTTCCGTCGAAGAAAGTGAGTGAGTGAGTAGTTTCGTAACGGCACATCAGCACAAAATAGGCCATTCAATGCCATTCAGTGCTCACTTATATAACAGGCCTGGCAGCCGAGACATTTTTGTGCATTTTAAGCCCTGAAATTTCGCCTAGCGAGAACAATTTTTAGTCGCTTCGAAGTAGCGTTAGTAATGAACATGCAAATTATTTTGTATTTACTACTACTGTTGTACCAATTTGTGTAGGTCTGTTATACAAAAAAATAAAAAATAAAAATGTGTGAGACTAATAGGGTGTTTGCACGATCCAGCAAACGTCCAGCATTACATTTGCTGGACGTTTGCTGGATCATGTAAATACCCCATTACGTGAGATGCATGAGACTTGGCAAGACTGCGTTTTGGTAGCAGTCGCATCCAGATCCAGTGGAGTAGCCAGGGGGGACCCCGGTGGGGGAGCTCTCAGTGCTCCCCCAGACCCTCTAGCTGCATTTTAGGGGGTCTTACTTCTAATGGAAGGGAGGGGAGGAGAAAAGGGAAGGGCAGGGGAAAGTAGTGATAGATAAAAGAGGGAGGGCAGAAAGAGGAAGGGAGACGATCCCCCCTAATTGAGACTTCTGGCTACGCCAATGTCAAGATCATCTGGTTATTATGGCAGCAGTGTAAACATTACTAAACTTTGTAATTGTATTTGTAATATTGCACATCACGTTCATGACGTCAAAAGTTGTATTTAATAGAAATGCAATGAAAAGCGATAATCATTTTGATCCAATACTTCCTTGCGTCTTCATCTTTTCCATTCTGTTGGGAAGTGGAACAGCTTAAACCTAAACGGTAGTTTGCACGTACAGTACAGTGTGCCGTGCCAAAATTTATTCCATGCTCAAGACAAAATTTTTTCCCCAATGTTGAAGCTTGTAATCACCGTTCGTACAACCAACAGTTGCGCAATGAACATCTGGCATATATAATTAGCAACTTTATCGCCACATTACGTACAATGTCGCAGCGATGTTTACGCATCTTGGGGGAGATGACCTTTAGGTCACTATCTAGGTCAAGGCATGGCGCATGCACAGCTAACAAGGCGTGGCGCATGTGCAGCGAACACGCTGAACTATCTTATTACTAATTAGTTGATTGTAGATGATCCCCCCTAACTTCCGCAATCCACACATCACAGAACCATACATCGAATGATTGCAAACCACTGCAATGCGGTGCACAGTACAGACCTGCTATTATAGATTGGCAGCAGACGTAGCTTGATGTCAATTTCCGAGTCTCCGTCTTGCTGTTTGTTTTCAGCAGCAGCATCGCTGGACACATCACACCTCATAACCAGCAACACACTCGTAGGAGGCATCTGACAAGATTATCGCACACCACAGTTGAAAAAAGCCGACGAAACAACCAGATTTACATCCGTGCTTTGTTTCACCAGAATTTTTCGACTGCAGAGCTATAAAATCTGACTATTTTTTAGAAACCAACCAAATTCCACCTCTAGTCATATTTTCAGATTTATGCCAAATTTATAAAAACAGTGATATGTGATTAGCAGCGACTGACTCGCATAAACGTTAATCACGACGAGCAGATAATAAGCTTACTGCTAAGAAGTCACAAACTGCATCGGCAATCCATTTCTGTCTATTTGTTTTGGCTACACACTACAAGAAAGCCTAGCTAACGCAAAGGGAACGCGTGACAGCAGTGCATGTATGAAGGCCCACTGCCCACTGGGGTGTTCACGCTAAGTTAAAATACAAATATCAAAATCTCCATCCAAGTTGGTTGCGTGGCGACACCTTGCGAACGCTATAGAGTTGTGTCGCAGCCCGAAATCGCCAAAAAAATCCATAAAAACCCCTATTTTGGCGTTCAAGGTCATCCAAGGTCACTCCTCTGCATGGCAATCGAAAGCCCGTGTATGACTTACTATTAGTGATTAATAGTAATCTAGGCCCTATCTCGCATCGTTTCCGAGATACAGTGACTTATTGGCTCAAAATCGCAAAATTTTCCCACCCCCTCTCATTGTGCGCCCTCGTTCTGGGTGACTCCCTTCAAATTTATGGAAAAATATTACTGATCCTGAAACTAGAGTCTTCCGGGCAGCCGATGGTGAAAATGTGGTAATTCTAGCTTGCACCGTTTTTGACTGATCCACCCATGTGACAGACAGACAGACGGACAGAATTGCGATGGCTAATACGCGCTATAGCAGTACCTGCTGTCGCGCGTAAAAAACCAAGGGGGTCCAGTAATCATGCTCTGCCAAGAACATTAATATCCATCCACATTTAACTAATGGCATAACTAAAAAAAACTAGAAATTTGGGGCAAAGCCCAACGTGAGTCCGCCCGGCGCCCGATTGGGAGAAATTGAGGGGAAGGTAAAGAGGGGGGACAATTTCCCCGGCATCAAAGTCACGTGGCCCAAACTCAAATGCATTGGTATATGCCGAACGCACTTTGTTGACTTAGGGTAGGTCAACATTAGCGCTTATAACTTTGTTCGTAGTGGACGAAATTTCACAAAGTTTTTTTTGTTCAACGCCGAAAGAATCGCTCTCGTCAACGCCATTTAGATTATGTCGTTATCTTCATCGGTTCCAGAGATATTTGTGCTCAAACTCGAAAGTTGTCGTAAATAGCACTGATTTTTTAAAGTTTTTTGCCCACCCAAATTTTAAGGGGGGGGGGCGGTGCCCCCAAAATTTGTGCTTGCGTTAACACCCCAATATAGAGACACGTCAAATGCCAAAGTTTCGTCGGGCTACACCCCCTAACTCCCAAGTTATAAGCACTAATTTATTACATTTTAAGCCAATTTTTGACCCCCCTTTGAAAAAAAGTTGTAAGGGGAGCCCCCGTTCCCGGTGGGAGGTGCGCTAGTAAGACTTGGTCATTCTCTAGCGCGTGTAAAAATTTGGGGGCACAGCACCCC